>Ga0209603_1002623_pt1 | contig 16302 bp, 7 predicted proteins | sample COGITO_mtgs_1206_FD_184812 | JGI IMG/M metagenome (GOLD analysis project Ga0209603, IMG submission 184812) | Pelagic marine microbial communities from North Sea - COGITO_mtgs_120607 (SPAdes) (version 2) | ecosystem: Environmental > Aquatic > Marine > Epipelagic ... | reverse complement strand
GCTGCCTTAAGTGCTGCGGTAGATGATTTATCATTTTCAACATCAGGAAATTTTCTAACTAGTGATGACAACAAATTTTCTGTTTGGTATCAAATTGAAGTATCTAACAGTGACGGAATTAGTGACGAACTTTCGGAGCAAACCTATTTTATTATCAATTCTGTATCAAGTGCCACATTTATGAATATCATTACTATTGACAATTATAATGAAACACAGAGTTGTGATTTAGCAACACCAAATCTTACACAAATGTTGGAGGGCGAGGTCAATCATTCCATAGATGGAGATAATTATTTAGTGTCTGTATCTGAGTTTTCAGCCAATAACTTTACTGTAAAGTATAATTCAAATACACATTTCGATTCCAATGAGGATGGAATAGGCTGGATAAAACATTCTTATACAAAAATTAGTAGTGATTTGATAAGATTCGATCAATATCACTCGGATGATTTTAACGACCACGAATCTTATACCCTTCAGAAATTATCCGATGATTATACTGACTTATACGCTGATTTAATTCAATATTGTCAGTAGAGTTGAAGCTAAAAACAGATCTGCTTTATTTTGCTCTTGATCTATAATATCCAAATCTTGTATTCATTACGTTATGAAATAAATTGATACCCTACGATGGGATCTAAAGCAGTAAATCGTTTACTACATGACCATGTACGTCGGTCAATCTGTATCGTCTTCCTTGATGTTTGAAGGTTAACTTTTCGTGATTGAGACCCATAAGGTGGAGAAGTGTAGCCTGAAAATCATGAACATGCACTGGGTTTTCGACTACATTGTAACTAAAATCATCTGTTTTGCCATACACAAAACCTTTCTTTACTCCAGCACCAGCCATCCACATCGTGAAACAACCTGGATGATGATCTCTCCCATAATTTTTAGCCGTCAGTCGACCCTGTGAAAAACTGGTTCTTCCAAACTCACCTCCCCAAATGACTAAAGTATCCTCCAACAAGCCTCTTTGCTTTAAATCTTGAATCAAACCTGCCGTCGCTTGATCTGTATCCAAAGCCTGTTTTTTGATTTGAGATGGCAGATTCCCATGCTGGTCCCATCCAGTATGATACAATTGGATGAATTTAACATCTCTTTCCGCCAATCTTCTGGCTTGTAAACAATTTGCGGCAAAGGTACCTGGGATTTTGGCCTCTTCTCCATACAAATCATAAATGTGCTGGGGTTCCTCCTTTACATTCAGTGCATCGGGAACGGACTGTTGCATTTTGTAAGCCATTTCATACTGCTTGATTTGCGACAAAATATTGGGGTCTTGGTAACTGTCATATTGTAAATGATTTAATTCATTGATGTAATCTATCGTCCTTTTTCGATCCCCGTGACTAACCCCATGCGGGTTGTTGAGATAAAGGACAGGTTCTTTTCCAGACCTCAACTGAACTCCTTGATGATGTGAGGGTAAAAAACCATTACTCCAAGAGGCAGAGTTGAGCGGTTGGGCTCCCGAATGAGATTTGGATACCATCACAATAAAATCAGGTAAATTTTTATTATCAGTTCCCAATCCATAACTCAGCCATGATCCTATAGAGGGTCTGCCCGTAAGTTGAGAACCTGTTTGAACAAACATTACAGCAGGCTCGTGGTTGATAGCATCGGTGTGCATTGATTTAATAATACAGAGTTCATCGACTATAGATGCGGTATGGGGGAATAGTTCACTCACCCATGCCCCCGACTGTCCGTATTGTTTAAAATCATAAATTGATTTTACCAATGGGTAAGAAGACTGACCCTCTACCATACCAGAATTTCTCTGGGTCGCCTTTAGGGAGGCTGGAATCTCCTTACCATGCCATTTTGAAAGGGCAGGCTTGTAATCAAAAGTCTCGATTTGGGAGGGCCCTCCACTCTGAAAGAGATAAATCACCCGCTTAGCCTTCGGCATAAAATGAGGAACTCTCCCTCCCAGTGGACTCAGCTGATTAGTAGCATTTTGGGCTGATGCAAAACCTGGAGTTATTAGTGAAGACAAAGCAATAGAACCAAAGCCTAGCGATGTCTTTTTTAAGAAATCCCTTCTAGTGGTCGCCTCTCTTTTATGTCTCAAAAAATCATCCATTCTTCAAATCATCAGTTTATGGTAATGGCCTCTGCCGTATTCATTAATCCGCTAATCACCGTGGCAAGTGCAGCCATATCGATCTTATCTACCTTTGCATCGATCACCCTTTCACCAGTCTTGAGGTAGGCAATCGCTTGACTGGGCATTTTGGAAAATTTATCTTTTTCATCCCAATAAAACCTTTTAAGGGTTCCCAGCTCTTTTAACTGTATCGTTCTTCCAATAACCCTCTTGAAAATCGAACTCAATTGTTTATCAATATCGTCATTTTCCGATACCAAATATTTTTCTGCCATCACGCGGGCTGCTTCCACAAACTGGGGATCATTTAACATCACTAATGCCTGTAGGGGGCTACTTGTTACCGTTCTTTTAACAGAACACATGTCTCGGTTGGGCGTGTCAAAAATCATCATAGAAGGAGGAGGAGCAGATCTTTTCCAAAAGGTGTAAAGACTGCGTCTGTACAATCCCTCACCAGTATCGTGTTCGTATCTGTATCGCCAAGATTTGTCACTCAAATCCCAAAGCCCTTCAGGTTGATATGGATACACACTTTTCCCTCCTATTTTTGGCACCAAAAGCCCACTGACTTTAAGAGCATTATCACGTATCATTTCGGCCGACATTCTATAGCTGGGACCTCTTGCTAAAAGAAGGTTTTCCGGATCCAAGTCTTCCAACTCATTTCTTTTAATAGATTCTTGCTGGAAAGTGGCGCTACTTAAAATTTTTTTGTGGAGCTTTTTTATGTCCCAATCGTTATCCATAAAATAATTGGACAACCAGTCCAGTAGCTCAGGGTGACTGGGAAGCCCTCCTTGATTTCCAAAATCATCAGAAGAGGCTACAAGACCCTTGCCAAAATGCATTTGCCAAACCCTGTTCACAAAAACCCTTGCAGTAAGGGGATTATCAGTATCAAACAACCATTGAGATAATCCCAATCGGTCTTTGGGCAGGTCTTTATCATAATGTAGAATAACTTCTGGGGTATTGGGAAAAACCTCTTCCCCCAGATCGTCATAAACACCTCTATTCAAAATATAGGTAGGGCGGGAATGTTTTGCATCTCCCATGACCATCAATTCAGGAATAGGGTCAAGCAACTCCGTTAACTTGATTCTGAGTTGTCGGTACTCACGGTTCAATAAGCGTTGCGACGGCGCTATATTCTTAAAAAAATAATCTTTAAATAATTGTTTTTCAAGCCTTAAATCTTCATTTGAAAAGGTCGTAAAATAATTTGCGTTATTTTGGTAAGCCACCTCAAGATGAGTCAATTCACGATTATAAATTTTTAATTCATCAAATCCACCCTTTTCAAAAGCCTTAAGCTTGTGGCTGGAACCGATCTTAAATCCCTCAAATCCATAAGTATGAATATCGGGCTCAAACAAAATAGATTTGTACAACTCATCTCCCGTTCTTACTACCCCAACCTTTTTTCCATTGACGTAGAATTGAATCCCCCCAACACTTCCTTTGCCGTCATAGGTTATGGTAATCTGACTCCAGTTATTGTTTGCAATAGGCTCAGTTGTTTCTACCTCAATTGCATTTTGAGGCCATGATCTGGCCATAATAAATTTTAACTTGTTGTCATTGATGAAAAAAGAATAGCCTTTTAAACCCAATCGAATTTGTTCACAATGACCAAAGATGATGGCCTCCTGATCCTCATGATCGGCAAAAACAGAAAAAGAAAGGGTAAAGGGATCTGTTTGATCAAACCATCCCACTTTTTTGGGGAGTTTCATTTGTGTAAACTCATCGATAAAAAACCCTTTATTTTTTGACCCTTCACCTATTAAAGGTTCGGAGAGTGTAGCCGATTTTTGTCCACGAATACCACTAGGACTATAAAAAGTATTAGCGGTTTTGGGGATAAATGTATCAAAGGGATAATAGGCCACCAATCCCTTATTAAGGTTATTTGTGATAGACTGGATTGCTGCTGATTTTTGTCCATACCAATTGTCAAATGACGCTTCATTATCACTTAGGTTATCGGAGATTCTTTTTTCAAGGGTATTGAGATCATTTTTTATGTAATCAATCAAAGTATCCTGCTCCTCATTGGTAAGAAGTAGAGAGGGACCTGCCACTTGGCCTGGGCCGTATCCAGCGTGACCTATCTCATTGGTACTATTAAAAAAACTGGAGATTTCATAAAAATTCCTTTGACTTATGGGGTCGTATTTGTGATCGTGACAACGGGCACATTCCATAGTCATTCCCAAAAAAGCCTTGCCAAAAGTAATTGTCCGATCCGCTACATATTCAGATCGAAATTCTTCAAAAATAATCCCTGCTTCAGAATTTTTTTTGTGTAAGCGATTGAATGCAGTAGCAATTTTACTGGATTGATCCGCATCGGGAACCAGATCGCCAGCCAACTGATGGGTGACAAATTTTTCATAGCTTATGTTTTGATTAAAGGCATCGATCACCCAATCCCTCCATGGACTAAAATCCCTGTGCTTATCGTCCAAATAGCCATCGGAGTCGGCATAGCGTGCCACATCCATCCATTCGGCAGCCATCCGCTCACCATAATGTGGAGACTGAAGCAGTCGATCGATCAATTTTTCATAGGCTTCAGGAGATTTGTCGGCCAAAAAAGTGTCTATTTCCTCAGGGCTGGGAGGAAGTCCCGTAAGACTAAAATTCAATCGTCTGATAAGAATTTCTTTCGCGGCTTTTTTGGACGGTGTAATCTCATACTCTTTCAGCTTTTTCTTTACAAAAAAATCAATTTCGTTCTCCATCCAATCCTCTTTTAGCGAGAGGGAAGCATTGATTTTTGGGGGAGAAAGAAAAGACCAATGGGGCTTGTATTCTCCTCCTTGATCCATCCATTTTAAAAGGATCGCAGTTTCCTGATCGGAGAGGCTTAAATGAGATTCGGGAGGGGGCATATGTATTTCGGGATCTTGAGATAATAACCGATTGGGTATTTCTGATTTTACATCTTCAAAGGTGAGGAATTGCAGGTCATTGTCACCAAGGAGTTTTTGGTCGAAATCTAACCTCAGGTTTGCCTTTCGATTACTTGCATCTGGCCCGTGACAAGCAAAACATTTGTCAGACAAAATGGGCTTAACATGGAAATTGAAATCAATCTTATCGGGTAACTTTGAAATTTCTTGTACCATTTCATCTGGAATGCGGTTCTTGCATCCACTGGCAAACAAGGCTATGGTTAATAAGCAACCAATCTTCTTAAGAAGTAAAAAGCGCATTTAAAATTATTTTTCCAAACCAATTTAGTCAAAAAAACTTTATTCCGATTATTTACTTTTATGGATTAGGGCCCATAAAAAAAGCCTGTAAATCAATACAGGCTTTTTCATTTTTACAAACAATTACTACTATTTAGCAAACCACAATTTAGTTGCCATATTATCGGGACCTTGCACAGATACAGCAGCATTTACATTGGCTCCGTTTGAACTGTAAGTACTTGTGCCATATCTTAACCTTTGTGCCTGTTTACCATTCATTTCCCCAGCAAAACTGATAATATCATTATTATCAGAAGTTATAACTGCTGAAGTAGGATATCCAGTATCTCTAACTATAGCCCACCCCTCGTAACCATTGGTGTAGTTAGCTAACCAACGCTGCGTTGCTATTTTCTCTAGCTTTTCCTCGGAAGTCCCAGATAACGAACCCATAGATGAAGCTAAAAATTCAGTTGAGGTTGATGTTTCCCAAATAGCCATCGCTTTTTCCAAACCTAGTTGATAGTAAGTATTAGCATCGCCAGAGGCAAGTCCCTTCACAATTGCCTCTGCAATCATAAAATGTGAATCGGCAGAAGTCATTAAAACTGTTGGGAATAACGGCTGGCCTTGATTTGTTTTCTGGGTTATTATGTCCGCAGGATCAGAGAACATTTTAGCAGGCATGTATCCTTTGATTTTAGGACTTAATCTAGATGGCAAACCTACATAATTTGTATTTTCTGGCATGGTGATGGTTAAATCAGCTGCTGTTTCTGTCCAGGTGTAATCTGAATCTAAAACAAGTCCAGATTTGTCAAGAGTGCTTTTGACAAAATTAATATGATCAGCTATTAAAGCAACACCTTCTCCTTCAGTTGGCTTAACTATATTCATAATTCCACCAACACTGGGTTTAGCCATTTTAGACAATCTTGGATCATCACTGCTTTTCAAAATATTTATCATGGCCTCAGTTGTTTTCCATTGGCTATTAGAAAAACTATGCCAAACATCTCCGTATGATGAAGAGCCTCCCCAGATGTCTTTTTCATCAGCATAGCCTTCAAACATAGCGTCAACATCAGCTAATACACCTGATGAAATTGCTTCAGAAGCAGCTTTTGCTGAAAAATCTTCTCCAACACCACCATGAGCTCTAAGTGCTATTCGCAACTTTAAACTATTTGCTGCTTGTTTCCAGTTTTGCATATTTCCATTAAAAATCACATCATTTTCACGGAGAGTACCAAATCCACTTCCGGCTTCTGTATTACTACCAATAATTTCAATGGCTTTGTCAAGATCAGCTATTATACCTTTATAGATTGTAAGCTGATCGTCGTACTGAGGTAATTGTACGTTAGGGTCAGATGCTTCTGTAAAAGGTATCATTCCAAAGGCTTCTGTAAATAGTTGATAATAATACCCTTTCATTACCAGTCCAAGGGCATAATACATGTCATCCTCTAAAGCACCTCCTTCTCCGACATTATTCAAGTATGAAGTTAAATCACTATTATAACCGGCAAGCCAGTCCCAACAACCTAGATCTGTATAAAAACTGTTGTATACCCATCCTAAATCACCATTCCAAGTGTGTGGATCTAGGCCGAGGCTATGTCCTGAATATCCATTTGCTATTTGACCAGAAAATTGATCGGGGTGTATTACATCTCCAAACCAAAGGGGAATCATTGTGGGTCTTAAAAGCTTCTGCTGAATATTAGTCACAAAAAACTTCGCACTTACATCATCAGTTGAAAGAGCATCAGGTCTTTCGTTAATTTCATTGAAGTCCTTTTCACAAGACAGGGTTGTAGCCAATAAAAAACTGCTACAAATTATTAAAATTCTATTTTTCATATTACTAAATATTAAAAATTCAAAGTTAAATTAAGGCCTAAACTTCTTAGAGTGGGCATCGCAAAATGTGACATGCCTTGTACGCCAATTGATGTACCTAACATAGCTTCAGGATCAATGTCTTCGGCACTTTTAGAGAGGAAGAATAAATTTCTTCCAACCAGTTGAATATTCGCACTGTTTAGTCCAATCGATGACACATTAGGGATATTATACCCAAGAGAAAATTCTCTTAGTCTTATATTATCCTGATCATAAACATAGTTGCCAGAAATCTCAGACATTGAAGTCCAGTATTGTTCTGCAGAAATACTTTCAGTATTCGCTGAACCTGAACCAGTATTAGTACCACTTACAGTTATTCCTGAATCACGATACTCTAAGCTTCTTTTTGACACACCTTGCCTGTCTAAATCAGCAGATGTTTGGGAATAAACTTGTCCACCTATGCGAGCATCAATTAAGAAACTCATCGAGAAATCTTTGTATCTAATCGTGTTAGACCATCCAGCTAAGAAATCAGGCTGTGCATTTCCTAATAGTTCTGTTGGGCCCGCTGATCCAAGTGGTAAACCACCCGCATCGGTTTCGCCAGTAAAAACTCTACCATACAAATCCCCTATACTACCACCTTTAGTTGCAGCGACAGCTAAATTACCATCAGTAGTGGTATTATATACAAACTTGTCAAGTCCATCTATTAACTCTTCAATCTTATTTTCATTTTTTGAATAAAAAAGTGAAGTGTTCCAAGAAAGATCATTACTGTCGATTAAAGCTGCACCAAGTGAAATCTCCAAACCTTTATTAGTTACCAAACCAATATTTGATCTATTAAACAAAAAACCAGTAGATGCAGGTACTGGGACATCAAAGATTAAATCTTTGGTTTCCATATTATAAACAGTTACATCTAAGGAAATTTTGTTTTGGAGCATGCTTAATTCTAATCCAAATTCAGAAGAAGTTACCGTTTCAGGCTTAAGATCTGCGTTTAATTTCACAGGTTGGTTACTCAGAGTAGTTAGCCCAAGGTAGCCTTGGCCAGGAACATCATATGTTTGAGCTAGCTGGTACGGATCCGTATCATTTCCTACCTCAGCTAAACTAGCACGTACCTTAATCAGATTGAAAAAATTCTGTTCTGGATCAATAAATTTGTTGAGTATGGCAGATAAACTGGCAGAGTTATACATGTAGGATCGATTATCTTCACTTAAGGTTGATGACCAATCATTACGAGCAGATACATCTAAATACAAGAAATTATCGTACGCTAAATTTATAGCCCCGTAAAAAGAGTTTACTTTTTTAATTGCGATAGGTGATTCAACGGGTGCAGCAACCAAATTCAAATTTGATATGAAAAACTTCGTTGGAATTTTAAACCCAGAACCAAAAATCATCATTCCCTCAGAACTCCTTTTGGATAGATTACCACCTACATTAGCTATGACACTTATTTTATCTGTAAACTGATGATTTGCAGTGACCAGGAATTCAGAATTTAACTCATTAAAAGTACTTTCTCCAAGGCTCATTGACCCTGTAGTTATAAAATGGTGTCCTGGCTTATAGATATTGTTGTCTCTGACGTTTGTAATATCAGCACCTACTCGCACAAATGCACTAAGCCAGTCTGTGAATTCGTAATTTATTTTAGTATAACCTAAAAATCTATTTCTACGGACATTAGTCTCATCGTGAAGAGCTTGCCAGAAGGGATTTCCTTGTTGTTCACCATAAGAAATCACTGCAAATTCAGCAGGTGTGCCAGGATTTGCCATTTGATAATTACGCAAATCATCAATTGCAACATTCCTAGGCATACGATATAAGAAACCTATATTACCTTGAGCTCCGGTTGTGGATGCTCTATTATTGACCTCTTGGGCAAAATAAGTAGCTTTAGCATCAACAGTTAATTTATCAGAAAGATTGGCTACTCCCCTTAAATTAAAATTATGGCTGTTTAAATCGGAATTTTCTATAATTGCTTCAGAAGAATTATTTGTATAAGAAAATCGAATAGAACCAGCATCTGATCCTTTGTCAATAGAAATAGATGTAATGGCTCGCATCCCTGTTCTAAAGAAGTTTTCGACATTATTTGGTTGGGCGCTATACGGTTTTGTAGTCCCATCATAGTATGGTTTTTGAGAACCATCTAATTTACCTCCCCAAGAAAAAGAGCTCCAATTGCCATTGGCGCGATCTAAATTTGCAGCACCCAAAGTACCTTGACCATATTGATTTTGAAAATCCGGTAAAAACATAGGAGTATCTGCATATAAATTTGTTTTCAATGTTACCCCAATTTTATCAGACCGCGAACCTTTTTTTGTCGTGATAAGAATTACTCCATTACCTGCTCTTGAACCATAAAGTGCTGATGCACTGGGCCCTTTAAGTACAGAAATTGATTCAACATCATCAGGGTTAATATCAGAAATACCACCACCTGCAATACTAGGCTCGTAGCTTGGTTGTCCTCCTGAATCATTTGCCCCATCCTCTCTCTGACCACCATCATTACTTAACGGTAAGGAAGAACTGATAGGCATCCCATCCACAACAATAAGTGCCTGAGAATTTCCACCCAACGAATTGTTACCGCGGATTGTAATTCTTGAGCCAGACCCTAGAGATCCAGCCGATGATACCTGTAATCCAGCAACCTTGCCCGAAAGTGAACTTGCCAAGTTGTTGTCCTTTATGGTATTTATATCATTTCCATCAACTTCAGTTACAGAATATCCAAGTGATTTTTTTTCACGTGAGATACCCAAAGCTGTAATTACAATTTCATCCAAAAACGAATCTTCAACAACTAGTGAAAAATCCATATTATCTGAGGATCCGACGCTTAACTCCGAAGTAACAAATCCGATGAAGGATACTTTTAATACTGCATCATCATTTACCAATTCAATGGTATATTTTCCATCAAAATCAGATACTGTTCCATTTGATGTGCCATCCTCAAAAATAGACGCCCCTGGTAAAGGGTTTCCATCGGAATCTGTAATCGTTCCACTGATGGTTCTATTTTGTGCTTCCTCAATTTCATCAGTTAAAATAATTGAGAGCGACTTGGGTTTTTTCTTGATTATAACCTCTTTGTCGCGAATCTCAAAAATGAAATTATTTGGTAAAATATTTCTCAAAAGTATATCGAGAGATACTTTTTTAAAGTTGATTGTTACCTTGGGTAAGTCCTCAAATAATTCAGCTTTATAGAAGAAATCATATTCACTTTGCTTCATGATTTCATCGATCACCTGTTCTACTTCTACATTATTCAGTTGAACCGTCAATTCTGACTGAGAATAGCCGCTAATTGCGTGGGTTACAGAAATAAAGTAAAGAATAAAGGATAGTCGCATAATCCGAATTAACTTTTTCGATCCGAAATAATCCGGAGCATTACACTTTTTCATACATTTGCATAGTTTAGTTAAACATTGTTTTAGTAGACATTGAACTAGATTTGAGAGGGAATGTTCCACCATTCCCTTTTTTTTTGCTTATTTCAAAATTAAATTTGTTACTTAATTAAAATCGTATTTCCTTTTTTTATAAAAGTTACTTCTTCAGTTAACTCAATTATTGATCGAACATGATCAAAATTTTCATATCTCTTAAACCTACCCGTAAACCGAATGTTCTCTGGTACAGAATTTGCAAAGAAGATTTCTACATCATACCATCTGGATAAAACCTTTGTGATGTCTTTTAATTTCTCTTGTTTAAAGTAAAATTTACCTGATTTCCAAGCTATAAAATGGTTTGGATCGACTTTTATATTTTCTATACTGCCGTTTTCCTTATTCAATATACTCTGCTCATTAGGAGATAGAAGGATGCTTTTTTTGTCTCCAAATGTTTGATTAATTTTAACTTTTCCTTCAAGAAGTGTGGTAACAACCTCTATATCGTCATTGTAGGAGGAAACATTAAATGATGTTCCCAAAACCTCTATGATTTGATCACCAGAAATAACCTGAAATGGTTTGTTTTTATTAGGTGCTACCTCGAAAAAAGCTTCACCAGTCAATTCAACTCTTCTAATATCTCCAAGAAAAACTACAGGATATTTAAGCTGGGATTCAGCATTAAGCCACACTTTAGTACTGTCCGAAAGTGTAATAAAAAATTCCCCTCCTCTAGGTGTTTTTAATATATTGTATTTCTGTTTCTTAGGATCTGATATTTTCTGAAGATAGGTAATAGAATTACCCCCACCAATAATTTTGGTATCATCTGATTCTAAATTGAGTTTTTGATCATCTACCAAATCAATTTTCTTGCCATTATCAAGCGTAAGTACTGCCTTGGACTTTCCAGATTCAATCGATTGGAAAGAATTAACAACTGAACTTTTATCACTGTTGAAACCAAAATCATATAGATTCAAAACAAAAAGGGCGGCAACAGCTGCTGCGGCTAAGGCAATTTTTTTAATAGCCCCATTCCAATATATACTTTGATCACGGGGTTCTTTAACAATTGGATTATTTTGTGTAAGAATTTGCGAAAGAATTTTTTCTTTAGAACTATCAATATATTTTTCTGTCAAATTCCACTCCCCAACGATATTCTCAAAAACCTTAAGGTTTTCTTTATCCTTTTTTAGCCAGGCTTGAAGCTTTTGGTGTTCTTCTTCGCTAAGCGTATTGTTCAGGTATTTGTATAAAAGTTCTTCCATTTGGTATTACCGGTTATTTAATAGAGTCTGTTTAATCATTAATTACTCAGTCGTCATTACATATTTATGAAAATATCATAAATTAGCTTGTAATGATGAATATATTGTATCAAAATATTGATTTAGTTGAGAAATATTTATTTTTTATGATGCTTAAATTCACTTAATCTTTTTTGAAAAAAAGGATTAAAGCAATTCGAGATTGGGATTTTAACATCTAATGTACCGATTGAAGATTGAGAAATAATCAACTTTCTGCTTTGAAATAATTTTCCAATGCTTCTCTGAGTTTATTTAAAACTTTGTAAAGATGGTTTTCTACCGTTCTCTTTGATATTCCAAGTTCCTCTGCAATCTGCCCATTGGATTTATCATTTTTGGATAAATTATAAACCAATCCAGCTTGAGGAGGTAAATTAGCAACTGCTTTTGAAACTAATTTGGCTAATTCTTTACCCATCAACAAACTTTCAGGGTCTATACTATCTGCAATGGATTGATGATCATTAAATTCATTACTTATTTTTGATACAGATAGTTTAGCCTTCTCTTTTACTACCTTGATGGCTTGGTTTCTTACGGATGTATTGAGGTAAAATCCTACTTCTCTAATTTTATGTAAACGATCTCTTTTGTCCCACAAATTGGCAAAAACCTGAGCTACTACATCCTCAGCTAACTCCTTTTCTTTAGTGATAGAGAAAGCATAACGAATCAACCTTTCAAAATTACCTTTATAAATATTTTCAAAGGTTTCTTTTAGGTGCTGTTCATTGTTAATAAATAGTATTTTGTTTTTTTTTATCAAGTTTATATTTTAAAAAACAATTAAAACAGATATGCTAATATAACAAACTAAAATCTCTAATTCAGTTTCAAGAATTATATTGGTCGTAATGTTGCAAGTTTAGATATGAAATGGAACATCCAAAGGAAAACCTGATTTTTTGAAAAATTTTGATATAAATCAGTCTCCGTTTCTAATTGGATTACCATCAAATAATTTTTTTCTAAGACTCAAACAAATGCTGATTTAAATTAATCTCAAAAACGGTTTTTTGCCCTCCCATCACAGGAAGAGTCAATAAACTCAAATCAGAAAAAAATAATTGGAGGGCTTACTTAACTACAATTTCATCGGTATATAAAATGGCCGGTTTTCCAGCATTAATATGCCAATTGGGCATTTGTAAAACACTCTCTGCGTGAACTTTTATATATCGTGCTGGGATAGCATTTAGAGTAGCTTTAAAGCCCATAAAAGGCAATTTAACAATGTCTGGATTTTCTGAAGGATTAGGGTTGTGGGGATTATCGATCTGTACGGGACTACTATATTCAGTCCCATCTTGTGAGGTGGAATACGTCACATATTGGGGAAGAATTAGTTGGTGCCAGTTGGCCTGTGCTTGAACATTAAGAAAGTCCATTTCAACACTATTGATGGACATCACTTTACCCAAATCCAAAATAAAATCCATATGTTTTCCTTTGAATGCCACCCAATTGGCATCTTTATTGGGGAATCTCCACGACTCAAAAGCTCCAAAAATTCCATCGGTCAGACGTTCTAAATTTTCTTTTCCAAAAGTAGGATGACTGATCGGTATGATTTTTTTCTTAAATGAAATCGCCCCCTCCATTTGCGCCATCTTTTCGAATATCCTTTTAAAATTGTAGGCATAATCATCAATCGTAATGGCCCGTTCTCCTATTCTTAGAATCCCTGCTTTTTTAGCACGGGCTACAAAGTCTTCCACCTTTTCTCTCATCTCTGGCTTTGGAATGACCCTTCCATTAACGTCAATTTCATAAAAACTCCCAGATTCTCCCACAGGAATCTGACCTGCAATTTGAATTTCTGCAATCAAAAGAGGCAGTCTGGCGATGCGTACACGATCCAATTTTTCTTTATCTCCCGACACTGCCTTCTCTGCATTGTCATACAAAAGATGATATTTAGTCATCATTGCAGGAGCTAAATAATTATTTACAGCGTCTCTTGGGTCTCCAAAAATATTCAAACGGAAATCTTCTTTCAACATCGATTCACGCATACTATCGATATAGGTCTTCAAAAACTTAGCTGCCTTACCGTAGTATCCCTCCAAAAAATCGTCAATAATGGCCTCTGGATCAGCTTCAGGATTCCACATCAGCTTAGTAATCAGATAACACCTCAGTGGCCCAAACTCTCCTTTATTGCCCGTTGCCTGCATAAAAAGCGCACGAACATTATTTTCAATGTAAAATTTGATATTGGGTCCAATCGTATGCAAATTGGGAAAAGGGCTAATGGGATTTGCAAACTGTATATTATAATCCCAAATCAGTATGTCCTGACTCATTCTTCCCCAATCCTGCAAGTCACTGGTAAAGGCTGGATCTGTATCAAAAACAGGTTTTTCTCTAGTGCTTTCAATATTACACAACATGATGTTCACATTGGGTTCTGCCACAATATGGCTGGGAGCAGCTCGGGTATACCAATAGGCCAAAGTTGAGATGATTTTATCGGGAAACTCCCGCGCGACTTTATTGACAAACCAGATCATCGATCCGCTGGGTAAATTGCCATATTTTTTATTCAAAGCAGAACAAGGTCCACATTGACAGCACTTATCATTGTCGTTTTGACTGACAGACCAATATTTTGCTTTGGGATTCTTTTCTATTCTCTCTCTGAGTTCACTAACCAAGGTTTGAAAAACTTCCTCATTGGAAAGACACAACTGTGTCACAGTATTTCGCTCTCCATCAATCAAAGAATAAAATTCTGGATGGGTTTTACCGTATTTTTCGGGCGGAACCAATAGCTCGAAAGTATGAACAAACAGACCCCAAGAATCGGTTGATGAAAGTTTATGCCATGTGGCATACGTTTCATCGCGAGCATCATAATAATTGGTCGTTCGGTATTTAATCCGTGTGACCTTCAACTCGTCTTCGGGAAGCCTAAGTGATTCCTCCTTAGGGATCATCACTGCATCATCTGCACTGTATTTTCTAAAACCAAAAGACTCCAACAAGGAGTTTACTCCGTTAAGTAAACCCTTTTCGCCCCCACCACTGATAATCAGATTGTTGTCCATACGTTTAAAAACATAAGCCTCCCCTTCCAAACTTGCCGATTCTACCCCTGTGGCCCTTGCAAAATCGGTATTACCCAAATAAATCGCATTTTTTCCATTATACTCCTGCTCGTTAACTATATTTATCCTACGGGTCATTTTCGACAAAAACAGCTGCAACTTTTCGGCTGCCTGCCTTTCTTCGCCAGTAGCCTGAAATGGCAAGACCAAGCTATAATTAGTTTTTCCCTCAATCATCAATTGCTTCAGAGAACCCATCTCTCCTGTACAAGCATAGTGAGAAAGGGTGAACATCCCTCCCAATGCTGCACCAGAGGTTTTTAAAAAATCAGTTCGGGAAATTTTATTTGTTAAAGGATACATATCGCTTCTATTGGTTTTTTATAACTGAATCGTATTACTAATATAATAAACTCAGAAATAGATCGACAACACCCTATAAAATCCCTAGTCCTAATAAAAATTACCAGATGATTTTTTAATAGTCTTATTTAAAGCTAAAAAACAGTTGTGATTAAAGAAAGAAACATTTTATATCAGCCTTAGTTTTCATCAGTAGCAGAAGATGAAATAAATTCCCCAAGACTTACTTTTACTGTGGTCGATTGATATAACCCCTTTCGTTAATCGTATAAACCGATCCACTACTGAGATCTTCTAAGGCCAGATCAAAACCAGTATAAGTACTTAAAAGAGTTACTTTCAATTTTTGGTCTTCCAAGCCCACTAGGTGAATGGGAGTGACTTTTCCTGCTGGATCCTCCTTTAAGTGTTTCAAGGGTCCATAGGCTATTTTTCTGAATACGGCATACAGAATTTGTTCTGTTCGAGTATTGGTTGTATGCATCCAAGGCTCCTCTTTTTCAAGTGACTCAGCAAATTCAATATACCCCCAATGCTCGGGTAAATGCATATTGATTACCCCCTGTGAAGACCAAACCCAGTTATCTTCACGAAGAAATTTGTCGTTTTCTTTTTTTCTGTAATAACGACCATCGATCAAGTCGTGTTGCCATTGCACCCTTGAAAAGTTGATACGCCACTGTTCTCCTATTTGTACTTGTCCCTTTGGGGAACGTTTCAACTCTATCAATGCATTCATCGGAATGGCCATTTCCACCGACCAAAACTCATCGGTATCATTTGGATTATTAAGGGTTCCTTCAACATGTACTGCCGATTTAAGATTATGGATATTCCAATTAAAAATAGGATTCCCTTGGGTATTGTAGGGTCGATCCAACAACAAATCCCAAACTGTCCCCAAAGCGTTAATTTCAATCTCCCCATAGTTGTGAT
>Ga0209603_1002620_pt1 | contig 16317 bp, 11 predicted proteins | sample COGITO_mtgs_1206_FD_184812 | JGI IMG/M metagenome (GOLD analysis project Ga0209603, IMG submission 184812) | Pelagic marine microbial communities from North Sea - COGITO_mtgs_120607 (SPAdes) (version 2) | ecosystem: Environmental > Aquatic > Marine > Epipelagic ... | reverse complement strand
CAACCATATGCCACATGTTTAAACCTTGGGGTAACTTGCCAATTCCTGTCTTTATAGTTAGCCATACCATCAGCGGAATACCGATCCCTTTACCAACAACAAGGCCTAAAAATATTCCCCAGGCTAGCGTGCTATTAAGTGTTGAACTTAAACTAGATGCATCGAGTTGAACACCTGCATTTGAGAAGGCAAAAATAGGCAGTACCAGCAAGCCTACAGGAGTGTGAAGTAACTTCTCCCAGCGCCTTAGCGGAGTTGTAGCTTGGTTAGCAGTGATTTTTAACTCATCGGCAAGTTGATGCTGAGTTTTCGATGCAAGTACAGGCTGATTTGCACCTCGATTAATGACTAAACGCTGGAACCGCTGTGTTACTTTGGCAAGACGTTCAACCATTACAGACGCTTTATACTTTGGTCTAGCGGGTATTGCTGCTGCGATTAATATGCCTGCAATAGTCGCGTGAACTCCAGAACTCAATACAGTAAGCCATAGTAAAACACCGATAACTAAGTACCAAAAAGGCCTTCTAATACCTAAATAATTAAGCACAAATAACAATGCGGTTAGTACTGCAGATAAAGCAATATACAACGCGTTGATACTATCCGTGTAGAAAATGGCAATAACCATAATGGCACCAATATCATCAATAATGGCTAAACCCGTTAAAAATGAAAACGCTGCCAGTGGAGCTCTAGAGCCAAGCAGTGCTAAAATCCCTACAGCAAACGCTGTATCAGTTGCCATTGGGATGCCCCAACCTGCTATATAAGGTGTCCCTAAATTTAAAGTGGCAAAAATAATAGCTGGGAAAAACATTCCTCCAGCCGCGGCTGCTAAAACTGGAATTAAGTTACTTGGCGAGCTTAAGTCTCCAACTAAAACTTCTCGTTTTATTTCCATGCCTAGCAACAAGAAGAACAACGCCATCAGGCCGTCATTAACCCAATGTAAAACGGACATTTGATAAAGGTTATCGTTTATAGCAAAACCAAACATGCTATGAAGCCCTGCATACACTTGTTCAGCAAAACCTGAATTGGCAAAAGCGAGTGCAACGACCGTTGTTAGCAATAAAACTTTACTACTTGTAGTTTGGTCTGCGATAAAGCGCTGAAATGGATTGAGCAGTTTCTCTACCTTTTTTTCAATGCCCGGTACGGCTACCTCTTCCTTATGCATAACGCTCTCCCTTTTGATTACGTGTCATTTTGGTCAAGATATCAACAACATTAAAATACGTTGCAATAAGATCAGCAATATATCGCTTTTCTTGTTCCGGCTCGGATTCTTTAAATGCTTTTCTTAGCTTAGATAGGTTTGCCGACTCCACTTGTAAACGTTGCTCCAACAAAGATAACTCCGGTGTGGACGTATTCCCTACTCGCATTTGATTAAGGTTGTTGTTCCAACTACAAAAGAGTTCATGTAGCGGTCCTGTCCATTTAGATTTGGTTTTCCATTTACCTACTTTTTCATGGATTTCTTGAAATACACTCGATACTTTAATTAACCCATGACGAATAGAAAGATCCTCAACATGATTTGCTAACTCACTGTAAAACTGACTTGCTTCTAAAAAAGCAACCTCAGGAAGATTTGGGTTATTTGATGTCATATACAACCTACTTACTTTAAAACATTACCTTACTAAAGCTAGGTTTATGCCATTTATAAAATCAATAACAAAATGGTATAAATAACAGTAATTTGAAAATTTAAACTGCGATTATCACACCCTCTTATTAGTAAAAATTCGAGATGTCTGAGAATAATTAACATAACAACAATGTAAAAATTACAGTATGTTCCTAAAGATACCTTTAAAAGATGGCAAAAGATCAATAACAATCTATAATTTTCATACACTTACAAGATAGGCATGGTTTTAGCAAAGACCTAAGTTCGTTTCTAAAATGTTAGCGCTAAGTTAACTGAGGTTAATATGTACATCGAATATTTATATGGAATTTTTGGCGGTCTTCTTGCCTATCTCGCAAGCCTAACTGACTCTATCATCCTCAGTATTCTTCTGAATTGGATAGCTATATCGTTGCTGGTTGTATTTGTTGGGTATATGACAAATCAGCCAAGAATATTTAGAAAACGTACTGATGGCAGCATACCTGCTGTTATTAGGGTTATTTTTCTACCCTTTATGATTGGTGTGCAGCTTTATAACTATGCCGCAAAAAGCAAAGATGCCAAAAAGGATCGTCACTACATTCACCTCATTCAAGATGACATTTATCTTGCCAGTCGCTTGTCAGCAGAAGAAGCCTTAGAACTTGAAGAACATAAAGTAAAAGCAGTGCTAGATGTTACTGCTGAATTTGACGCATTGGATTGGAGCAGTCGTTTTATAGATATGGATTATCTTAACATTCCAATTTTAGACCATCGAAGTCCTACCACTGAACAACTAAGGCAGGCATTAAACTGGATAGACAATAAACGCAGGCAGAACAAGCCTGTAATGGTGCACTGTGCTTTAGGGCGTGGTCGTTCATTATTTTGTGTTGCTGCATATCTACTTGCAAAACATCCTGAGCAAGAAGTAAGAGATGTTTTATCAAATATAACCGATATTAGAAACCAAGCAGGCTTAAACAAAAAGCAATTGAAACGCCTTATTCAATACAGAGAAGCAGGTTTATTAAAATTAATGCAACCAGCTTGGTTGATTGCCAACCCAGTTTCAGGTCAAGGCAAGTGGCCAAAGTATCAATTAAAGATACAAGCTTATTTAGAGCAAAAGTTTAACCTAAAAGTAGTTGAAACCACGGAAGAAAAGAGCGCTCAAGATTGGGCAATAGAAGCAGTTGCTAGTAAAACCTCAATGGTCATTGCAGCTGGTGGCGACGGAACTCTTGCTGAAGTGGCGACAGAGCTAACCGGCTCGGATATAAAATTTGGTATCATCCCACTTGGTACAGCAAACGCACTGGCTCACACCCTTTTTGGTATTTCGAGCAAAGTAATTCCAATAGAAACAGCCATTAAACATATTGTTAGCGACAATACCGTGAGTATGGATACGGCAGTATGCAATGACAAAACTATGTTACTCGTTGCTGCGGTGGGTATTGAGCAGAAAATGATAAACTCTGCTGACCGAGAAACTAAAAACCAACTGGGTCAGTTTGCCTATTTACATGGCTTCTGGGAGGCCCTCAACACAGAAGAAAACTTGGATTTAATGGTGCAGTTTGATTCTGAGCCAGCACAGAACATAAAAACAAAAAGCTTGGTTATTGCTAATGCTGCGCCATTTTCTACGGTTCTTGCGCAAGGAGATGGCAACCCTAACTTCCATGACGGTTTATTAAATATTACTTGGTTTGATGAAAAGAATGAATTTATTGAAAACATTGCAGATGTTGCAAGTTTAGCAATAGCAGGGCTTTCCGAATCGGCCGCACCAGACTCGATTCACACAGCAAAAGCTAAAAAAATAACGATTAGAAGTAAAACACCTATTGGCTATGTAATTGATGGTGAAACGTTTGAATCAGATCATATTCAAATTCTGGTGCAACCTGCTTCTTTAAACATTCTGCTTGACCCAGATACGCCTACCGCAATTTCTGCAAAATCAGATGGAGACGAATCATGAACATCAATATTCAGAAAATTTTAGGTTTCACAATACGCACAATTGACGGTGAATATGGCACTGTTTCTGACGTACTGTTCTCCCATAAAGATCATGTAATACGTTACCTTGTTGTCGATCCTCAAAAGTGGAATCCATTAAGTCGTAAAGTTTTAATTTCGCCTATCTCAGTGTATTACATCAATATTGATGCTGAAGAGGTATGCCTAAGCATAGATATAGAAAAGATAAAAGCAGCGCCAGGCATCGAAGAACATGAAACCGTGTCTCGACACTTTGAATCTGAGCTTTATCGCTATTATGGTTATGGATACTACTGGATGGGAGCGGATTTGTGGGGGATGAGTTCAGATCCAGCATTACTAAGACCACACAATGTATTAGATCAATCAACGCCGGATATACTAGAAAGTGACATTCCGCTGCGTTCGATCAATGAAGTTTGTGGTTATTTAGTTAAAACCGACGATGATAAACACCATCAAATGGCAGACTATATCTTTAATACTAAATCGTGGAAAATAAGCTTTGCCGCTGTTGATGCTCAAAACGGCATGATCGCAACTGAGCGTTGTTTAATAAAGGTAGATGCAATTGAAGAGTATAACTGGCATCAACAGTTGATAACGTTGCAAATATCTTCTCATCAGCTGCTAGGCAACCCTCACTTTGAGAGCAATCTACTTAATAGTGAGCCCTTTTTAGCAATGATGGAACTATCTGCAACTATAAATCAAAAATGATGTGCTAAATTAATTGTTAGCACATCTCAGTTTAATTAAAGAAACTTAAGTACAGTGGAATTAATCTTCACTGTACTTTTCAAGCTTGTTGTACAAAGTTTTAACACTAATACCTAGCTTATCTGCTGTTTCAGATTTATTCCCTTTATTCTTCTCAAGATTTTTTTCTATCGCTATTTTCTCAATATCTTCTAAAGGAACATCCAAAGGAATACCCTCAGATAAGGCAGACTCCTCAGGACTAGACATATCATCAAATAGTATATGCTCGGCGCCGATAACGTCCTCAGCTAAAATAAAACTGCGCTCTACTACGTGCTTAAGCTCCCTAACATTACCAGTCCACTGATGTGACTCTAAGAGCGCTATGGCTGCAGCCGAAAGAGACTTTGACGCACTGTTCTCCATGTTCCTGTACGCTAAAAAGTGCTGCGCTAAACCTAAAATATCAGTACTTCTTTGTCTTAGCGGTGGCAACTGCAATGGGAACTGGGCTAAACGGTAATATAAGTCTTCACGAATAAACTCACTCATGGATTCATCCATTACACGGTTAGATGCAGCGACAACACGAACATTGCACTTTAAAACTTTATCACTGCCAACCGGTCGGTATTCACCGGTCTCAAGTACTCTAAGCAACTTTACTTGGTGCTCCAATGGCATCTCGGTGATTTCATCTAAAAACAAGGTACCTTTATCGGCCTGTTCAAATACACCTTTGTGATCTCGATTAGCGCCAGTAAACGCCCCTTTAACATGCCCAAACAGTTCACTTTCTACTAACTCTGGGCTTAAAGCGCCACAGTTTACCGCTATAAAAGGGCCTGATGAACGGTCGCTAACGAGGTGTATTGTATTAGCCACTAACTCTTTACCAGTGCCGCTTTCACCATTTACAAAAACATTTGCTTCTGTAGAAGACACTTTTCGTAGCGTCCTATAAAGCTTTTTCATTGGCGTTGATGAACCTAGTAGCAAACCAAATTGATCTAGAACACTGGTTTTAGCTGACTTGGAAACGTGCTTTTGCTCACTCAATTCTTCAATTAATTCGCTTAACGTAGCGTTAATGCTTTCATAATCATAAGGCGAACGAAAATGATAAGTAACGCCGTTAAACATTGCTTGGTCTATATAAGGGTTTGGTTTGCCATCACTGAATAAAACAACTTCAGTATTTGACTCTTGATTAATTTCTTTCAATAGCGCCAAGTCAGCAGCAGTAAATTTATTGGCTTGGATAAGCGCGATGTCAGCATCATTGTCTTTAAGTTGAAACAAGGCTTCACCAGGTTCAGAGGCATAATAAGACTGTTTACCTGGGCCAGATACATTGGTCTGTATAGACTTAAGAAGCGCAGTATCCGTAAGGTCAATCAAAAAGGTTAAACTAGTCATAACGTCCTATTGTTAAATTATTCGGGTTTAGAAAGAAAACGATTTAAGGTTTCATACATTTCTTTGATATTTATGGGCTTTCCGATGAACTCGTCAAAGCCCGCCTCCTTATATTCTTTTATATCGTCCACCATAATATTTGCTGAAATGGCGATAACTGGTAACGCTGAAAAGTCTTTTTTTATAATTTTGCAAGCCGATACACCATCTAACACGGGCATCTGAATATCCATCAATATCAAATCATATTTATTTTTTAAGATATGCTCAACTGCAATTTGCCCATCATCAACAATGTCAAAGTCACAATTGGTTTTCGTCATTATGGCTCGAAATAAGATTTGATTCACCTTATTATCTTCCGCAATTAAAATACGTTTAGATGTAAAGTCAGGAACTTCTATTTTATCCGACGAATCTTGGCTCTTTTGCTGAGTTTCAGATTCACTCTTTTTCAACGGTAATGAAACAGTAAAGCAACTTCCTTTACCTACTTCACTTGTTACCCTAACTGAACCCGCCATTTGAGATACCAGCATATCTGTAATAGCCATACCAAGCCCTGTACCTCCAAAGCTCCTAGTGGTTGAACTATCAGCCTGCTCAAAGCGGTGGAATAGTTTGCCCACTGCCTCTTCATCCATTCCTATACCGGTATCAGCAACGCTAAAACAGAGTTGGCTCTGATTAGGCACCTCTACTTCACTGTAAATTTTTATAGTCACAGAACCTTGATTAGTAAACTTTACGGAGTTTGAAACAATATTGGTCAAGATCTGCAGAACTCGTGTCGAGTCTCCCTGCCAAAGGTCATGAAAGTCCTCATCAACTTGCACTACTAACTCTATGCCTTTGTTCTTTGCCAATACCATTTGAAAGCTCACTACCTGTTGGACAATGCTTTGGAAAGAAAAAGGTGCCTCGTCGAGCGATAACTTTCCAGCTTCAATTTTGGAAAAGTCCAAAATATCATTAATGATAGTAAGCAAAGACTTAGTTGAGACTAAAGCTTGCTCAGTTAATTGTTTTACGTTGCTTGTAAGCGGCTCCATAGAAATTAACTGCAATGTACCTAAGATACCATTCATTGGGGTTCTAACTTCATGGCTCATGTTAGCCAAAAAAGCAGATTTAGCAGCTGTAGCGACCTCGGCCTCTTGTTTTGACTTGTCTAGCAACTCGTTTTTTTCTTTTAATAATTCTATATTGTGCGTTAAATAATCATTAGACAATTCAAGGGCAATCGTCTTGTCTTTGACCATTGTTTTTAATCGCCGATTAAATACAACCTGGTAACCCAAAAAGACTAAAACCAAGCTAGTGATAAGGGCAATCGCTAAAATCACGTTAGTGGTTATTTTATAAGGCTTTTCAATATAGTCAGTGAGTAATAGCCCGTTTATTGAGGAATCACTAGGCGCCATTTTTAGATCTTTGTAAGATTTTGCTATTCTTTCAAAACGTTCTGGATACATAGTCCCTAGTGGTACAAAAGACTCTTTAATTAAATTTTGAGTTGACTTGGCTTCAAGTTCTAACTGTTTGCGGTCTAACTTAGGTGCGTACTTCAATAAGATAATATCAATTGCTTCTTTAGGGTTCGACAAGGCGTCTTGCCAGCCCTTTCGAGCAGCTTCGACAAATCGTTGAACACTTTCCAAGTTACGCTCTACTCGATTTTGAGAAGTGAATATGAGATCTCCATAGAAATCAATTCCATAACTGCCAGGGTCTAGCACATTAACTTTATAGCCAGCACGTTCATACAAGTGCGGTTGATTAGAAGTATAGGCGGACATTGCATCTGCTTTATCATCCACAAGAGCCCAATTGTTGAAGCTATGTGGAACAGCGGTATAGTCACTCTCACCTATATTAAATAGTTGTAGCATTGCCTGTAAGGACGCATCGTCCACAGAACGCTGATACATAATACGTTTGCCGACTAAGTCGTAGGGACTCTTAATGTCGTTTTCTTTAAGACTCATTAACACAAGAGGGCTAGATTGAAAGATAGTTGAGGCGATGACAATTTTCTTTTGTAGCAATCTTTGCAGTACAACACTGGAGTCAGCAATACCAAAGTCTGCTCGGCCCTCCAAAACATCGTCCACTGGTGATGTTTTAACATTCCGCTCTAATATGGTTACATCAAACCCAGCATCTGCGAAATAACCTTTTTCCAAGGCTACATAGTACCCAGCAAACTGAAACTGGTGCATCCACTTTAATTGCAATGAAACTGGCTCTAGCGCTCTCGGCATTGCAGAAAAAGAAGTAAAGATACTAATTAACAATAGTAAAAAATGAATACTGCGCACACGATACTCCTTTAATATTTAAGAATAATCATAGCGTAAGTCCCACAAACTGACATATCAAAACAAAGATATATTTTTATGCAGTGCGGGCTCTAGAAAGGTCAGGTTTCAGGTATTTTGAATAGGCACCAGTATAGTATTTTTCAGTCTTTTTAACTTTATTTAAGACAATACCGCCAACGATAATATTAGCTTGAGCCAGCTCTTCTAAACAGTTACTTAATTCGTTTTGGCTGGTTTTTTCAACATCAACAATTAGATATATACTATCTACGTGCTTAGAGATAACAAACGCGTCGCTTACCGACATCACTGGCGGACATTCTAAAACAACACGTTCGTAATTGGATTTTAACGCATCGACTATTTTTTTGAGTCTTGGTTGAGACAAAAATAAAAGAGGATTCTTAGATTGGAACCCAGCAGTAAGAACATGGTATTTGTACTCGGTATCTCGATGAATACTTTCACTTAACTTCTGCTTTTTAGCGATAAGATTTGTTAAACCTGGGCTATTAACATTAATACCTAAAGCGTCACCGATTGATGGAAAACGCAAATCGGCGTCAACAAGAATGGTTTTCTCTAGCTCTGAAAAGCTATGGGCTAATTGAATAGAAAGACTAGATTTACCGTCGTTTGGCGTTATTGACGTTATCGCAATAACCTTTTGACGCGATAACTTGCCATCAAGCAGAATATTGGTTCTGGTTGAGCGCATCGCTTCCATGAAGTTCATGTGTTTTGCAGAGTCCAATTTAAACAAAGGTTTTTTTCTGGTTCCACGAACTCTAATTTTAGGGATCACACCAATAATTTTTGTATTGTACGATCTTGCTACTTTTCTAAATTGTAATACCTTACTGGCAAGCATAGCTTCAATAAGTACTATCATGGCCGCTAATAAGGCACTGGCTAACGCGGCTAACGTATAGGTCAATACCGTTTTTTTGTTATTGGGACTAGAGCTAACTTCCGCTTTCTCAACCACTAATAAGTTGGATGCATTAGCTAAGTCACGCATCATTTCAGACTCTTTTAGTCGCTTCATTAGATTTTCATAAAGCTCTAAATTTGCATCAAACTCACGTCGTAACTTCTGGTATTCAAACTCAATCATACCTAAATCCCTGAGCCTTGAAGTCGCCTCAGTTAGAGCTTCGTCAACTGACGAAAGGTTAGACTTTTCGAGCTGTAGGGTTTTATCAATGGTCTTAATATGACTATCTAATTCAAGCGTGACATCAGAACGAGCGTCTTCAAATAGCAGCTTAGCTTTTATATACGCTGGGTGTTTAGGGCCGTAGCGCAATTTGACTTGTCCAAACGCTTCCTGAGTATTCTGAAGTTTTATTTTACTTTGACCAAGTGCTTTAGCCCTAGCAACTGCTGGAATACTAAATAACTCTTCCGGAGAAGACTTATGTTTGAGTATCTGTTGCTTTAATATCTGTAACCTTTCAACTTCACGTGTGGTGTCGTAACGTTCTTTTGTCAACTTTTCTAATTTAGACTTTTCTACCGCTATCGCGCTATTTATATCAATAAAACCATGCTCATTTTGATGTTCAGATATTCGTTGTTCTGCATCTAAGAGGTTTTGTTTTACACCAGATAATTTAGACTCAAGCCAATAAGCATTATCTTTATTTTTGCCTTCCATTATTTCTTCTTTAAAAGTAATAAATGTTTTAGCAATTTCGTTAGCAACAATGGCTGAATGGCTAGGAGAATGTGACTCGTAAGATACTCTAACTAAGTTAGTACCTGCTTTAGGTGCAACCTTAATATTCTCACTTAGAATATCGATGGCGAAAGAACGGTTTTTTACTAGTAATTGTTCCGAATGGATAAAGGGCTCATAACCTGACTGCATTTGATAATGTACGTTATGAATCAAGTTTAAATTATCTACTATTTGTCCGGCAAAACGACGACTTTGTAGCAACTCCAACTCAGTCTCGGTATTGTCTGCTACGGTAAGTCCACTTGTCATTATATTTTGAATGGCATCTGCTTTTGACGATGTTTCTTTAAACATGATTAAAGTAGAAGAAGTAAAGCGGTCTGGCACTTTTAGAAGGTAGTTATAAGTAAGCACACCTGAGAGCAAAACACAAAGCAGCAAAAACCATTTTCTCGACCAAACGATAGAAAACAGTTCTCCTAAATCAATAACATCATCTAATTGATGAATTTGCTTGTTTTGCTCTTCCATACTTAGAAAAAGCTCTTTTCAATTTTTATAACATCACCTGGCATAATAATTGTTGATTTTTTAGCTTTTAAAGGCTTTTGCGGATATCCACGCAATACAACCCACTCTGATCCTGATGCTCTATCTTTTAAACCGCCAGAAAGGGCGATTGCTTGCTCGATGGTAAGTTCAGCTTGGTATTTGTAGCTTCCTGGGTTCTTAACTTCGCCGTGAATAAAAAACGGACGATACTGTCTAACAGTTAACGTAACATAAGGATTGACTAAGTATCCATCTTTAAAGAGGTTTTCTACTTTTAGCTTGGCTTCTTCACCGGAAAGTCCCTCTAAATTAACTTGGCCTATCAAAGGTAAGTTGATGAAGCCTGCTTGGCTGATTTTTGCTCTCACATTCAATTCAGGCTCTTGAAATACAAATATCTCTATTTCGTCGCCAGGACCTAACTGATATTCGCTAGATGAAGCCTGAGACAGATTTGAACTTAAAATAAAGAAAGTAATAAGCAGCAACTGCAGACACTTTGAAGTTATTAGTTTAAGCATTAAAATAACTCCCAGTTAATACCAACGGACCAGTTTAAGCCATCATGAACTAACGCACTTCTTGAGCCATCAAAATCTTGATATGAAACAGAAGAGTTAACCGAGAGGTGGTCAGATAGTTGCCAAAACAAAGACTGTTTCACATCTAAGCTAGATGCCGTAGTACCGGCTTCAAATTGATAGTCTTGGTAATTTGCATCGGTCACCAGCCTAACATTTTGACTAACCTTCCAAGCAAATGTCATTTCGTAGCCAGTTAATTCAACACTTTGAAATGCTGGATCAGGTGAACCACTTATTCTTCTTGAGGTTCCCAAATCAAACTGAACATTTTCAGTGATATTGAGTTTATTGGTAATACTCCAAGAAAATAAATCTGACTCTTGTGAGTTGCTTTCAGCAAATTGGTGACTGTTGCCTATTAATATACTTAGCTGGCTGTTACCTAGGTAAGAGGTTTTCATACCAACATACGTATTGGTTACATCTAAAACGGTATCAAAGGTTTGCTGAGATTGTTGGTTAAATTCACTTTCAGTTTCATATTGCCCAACACGGAATAAAAAGTGTGAATCTTCAGAAAAACGGTCTGAGTAGATTAAATATCCTGAAACAATTGTTTCGTCTTTAAACAGTTGATCAACATCGTACAGGTATTCAGTTCTTGCTCTTCGTTGAGCTGACAACACTAATGATCTATTTTTTGCCGCAGAGCCTATGCTAACGATTACACTTTGTTGATCTCGCAAGCTTTGTACAACATTTGAAAACTGATTCTGGAAACGAGCTTTCTCTAATGACGTGGCACCAAGGGTATCGCTTTTGCTAAGGCTCAAATCAATATCAACCAGCGAACTAATAAATAACCGGCTTTCCAGTGCAACGTCGTAATCTAATTTTGAGCTTACATTGATACTTTCTGAGGATTCTGAGAAGTCAGCGCTGGAAATGACAACATTGCCTTTTAAACCAACACCTTCAAATAATTTGGTTATTGCGATATTAGTAGCTAAGTTAGTTTCTGATATGGAATCTTGGTAGATTTCCGTTGAATTTTGAGCGAGAGACGCTATGACAGCGAATTCTTGCTGACTCCATTTGGTACTGGCGTAACCATTAAAACTACCAACGATGTAGATGAAACTTATAATACTTAGAGTGCGCACAACTTTTTTGATTATTATTTTTAAATCGCAACCTGATCAATATTAATCAGTTATACGTAAATTTAACTAAAATTAGTCATTAAGGATACTGTTTATTTCGTTTTATTAGTTTTTTTTGGAGTACAATACCAAAAAAGGTAATAGCACCTTTGAATACACTACTTATTTAACAAGAAAACATTAATACGAATGTAATTATGAAGTTTTTGTTAAATTTAAGTGAGTATTTTTAATTCAAATAGTAAAATAGCGTTTAGCCAACGCAGGAAAATAGTTACCGCATGACAGACAGTATTAAAATCGCGTCTAAAAATTGCCCATTAGTTGATGGGGAAGTATTGTTAGGTCGATATGAAATTAAGAGTTTACAGGGTAAAGGTCGATACGGCTTAGTTTATCAAGCCCAAGATATGTCTAGTGGTCAACTCATTGCTTTAAAAGTATTAGACTCATTCATTACTGAAAATAGTGAAATGATGTCTAATTTCAAGGCTAAACTGGATTCTGTCAAAAAGTTAGAACATACAAACATAATCAAACTACATGATTATTATCATCAAAATGGCCTGCACTTTATTACGATGGATTGGATAGAGGGCGATAGTTTAGAGAACATTATGGCAAGTCATACGTTATCAGATGGCCAAGTTCTAGATATCGTTCAACAGCTTCTTGAAGGGTTGCACTACGCGCAAAACTCAAACGCAAAACATTTAGATATCAAACCAGAAAATATTATGCTCGATATTACTGGCCACCTTTACATAGCAGACTTTGGCTTGTCTGTTTTAAACAAAGACATGACCTCTAGCAAAGACAGCGGCAGTCCTTTTTACGCACCACCTGAATACCTTGAAGATGCTTCGGTAAACCAGACAACTGATTTATATGCTGCAGGAGTATTATTTTTCCAGCTGTTTAATAAAAAGCTACCTTACCCAGCAAAAACAAAAGCTCAAAGCATTCATGAAAAACAAGCCAACAAGCCTCGTTTTGAAGCTAACAGAAGTCAGTTCGCAAAATTAAAGCGTTGGACTCTTTCGCTAATCGAAGCAGAGGTTAGCAACCGTCCCGATACAGTCTCAATTGCAATTGAGCAATACTATTCAGACTTATCAACGAGCACACCTCGAAGTCTCTCAAAAATAGTACTTTATATAGCTGCGTTTATTGCAATCACTTCGGCATTTATCCTTCTTAGAAACTAGCTTCGCCGTTGATTCAATTAAAGTATCATCGCTGCGATAATACCAAACAGCACTAACGGGATATTAAAATGAACGAAGGTTGGTACAACGGTATCCCAAATGTGATCATGTTGACCATCTACATTTAAACCCGATGTCGGGCCTAACGTTGAATCTGAAGCTGGCGAACCAGCATCTCCTAATGCAGCTGAGGCGCCAACAATAGCAGCTGTTGCCATTGGCGAAAATCCAAAAGATAAAGCCAAAGGTACGTATATAGAAGCAATAATCGGAATAGTTGAAAACGAAGAGCCGATTCCCATTGTTACCAATAAACCAGTTACTAACATTAATGTAGCAGCCAATAATTTATTATCACCAACCATATTTACCGTTGACGAAACTAATGAATCAATAGCACTTGTAGCCTTCATAACTTCTGCAAATCCAGCGGCAGATATCATAATGAAACCAAAAACGCCCATGATCATCACGCCTTTGGAGAACACATCCTGAGTCTCATCAACCTTTAAAACACCACCAGCAATAAATACAGCTAAACCGGTTAAAGAGCCAATAATAACGGAACCTGTATAAAGCTGAATTGCCAAAGCAGCAATAATAGCCACTAAAGCTGTTAACAAGTGCTTAGGTTTAATTGATACTTTTTCAGGCTCTGCAGCCAATATTTTTTCCACTGAATAACGTCGTTTACCTTTGTAGCTGATAAAAAGAGCTACACATAAGCCTACAAACATACCAAACACCGGTATCGCCATAACTAAAGGTAATTGGCTAACTTGAATATCAACGCCATTGTCTACCAAGTTTTGAAACAATATTGTATTCAAAAATATCTTGCCAAAACCAACAGGTAACAACATATAGGTTGCTGTCAGGCCAAAAGTTAATAAACAGGCTACGGCCCTTCTATCCAACTCTAGTTGAGCCATAACGTGTAATAATGGTGGTATAAGTATTGGAATAAATGCGATGTGAACAGGAACTGCGTTTTGGGAAGAAATAGCTGCCAATAAAATACTCGCCATTAAACCCGCTTTTACCCATAGCGTGCTGGTTTGTTTCTCAGTTTGAGAGTTAATTTTACCTATGATTTTTTCAGCTAAAACATCGGTAACGCCCGACTTGGAAATAGTAACGGCAAATGCACCTAGCATCGCATAGTTCAAAGCAATAGCAGCTCCACCACCCAAACCGCTTGTAAATACATTTACGGTTTCAATCAGGCCTAACCCTCCGATTAAGCCTCCTACCATCGCACTCACAATTAGCGCTAAAACAATATTAACGCGAACTAAACTCAACCCAACCATTAACAAAACAGCAACAACAACGGCGTTCATGACACACTCAAAAAAAGACAAAGAGAACTAATTATTACTGAATTAGTTAGTGAGTAGCCAGCTTTAAATCATAAAATCACATAATTTAAATTATGGGCTTTGCTAAATGGCGCCTCGACCCGGGAAAATTGGCAGTTTTGAGTTTTGAGTTTTGAGTTTTGCGTTTTGCGTTTGAGCGGTTTTAACTGGACTAATAAAATAGAAATACGTTTTTATTATCTAAATAAGGGGATAATACAAGGAGGTATTTTATAATCTAAGTTCGATGCGGTATGAGGTTCTATTTAGCTTTAGCGAAATGGTGCCTCGACCCGGAATCGAACCAGGGACACGAGGATTTTCAATCCTCTGCTCTACCAACTGAGCTATCGAGGCACATTATAGTGCTAAAAAAAGAAGAAATGGTGCCGACTGCCGGAATCGAACTGGCGACCTACTGATTACAAGTCAGTTGCTCTACCAACTGAGCTAAGTCGGCGACACCAACCCATTGCTGGGATTTTCTTCTGCACACATTCAAGAAGAATGGTGCCTCGACCCGGAATCGAACCAGGGACACGAGGATTTTCAATCCTCTGCTCTACCAACTGAGCTATCGAGGCACTAAGTGCGTGCATCAAGTTTTCGTGTTTTAAACAGTCCTACTTGGTGCGGCGTGTATTAAACGGATTTTGGGGTTTCAAGTCAACTAGTTTTTTAAATAGTTTAATCGAATGAGTATAAAATAGACTAATTGGGTAAAAAATAGCATTTAAGCCCAAACATAAGGCTTCGAATAGTAATATCCCTGAACAATTTCAATACCCGCTTCTTTTACAAACTCTAACTCTTCTTTTGTTTCAACGCCCTCAGCAACGGTTTTCATACCCAACGCTTTTGCCATTTCAACTGTTGAACGAATTATAATTTGGTGCTCTTCGTGTGTGTGACAATTACTGATGTACTGTCGGTCTATTTTTAACTCTTTAAAAGGAAACTCCGTTAACTGTTTCATCGTGGAATAACCGGTACCGTAGTCATCTATGGCTAGTGAGCAACCTAACAGTCTTAGCCGCGTTGCAATTTCCTGAGCTGTTAATAAATTTTCCACTAAACAGGTTTCTGTAATCTCGATGGTCAAACGGCTAGCCTGAACACCAAACTCTTTAAGCAATGAATCAATCTCGTCCACAATTCTATGAGAGTTTAAGTCTCGCATAGACAGGTTCATTGAAAAGTTTATATTTGGATATTTTGCCATTCGAGCCAATGATGTTCTAAACAGCACTTTATTAAATTCAGAAATTCGGCCGTTTTCTTCAAAATCACTTATAAATTGGTTGGGATAAATAATTGTACCGTCTGGTGCTTTTAAGCGAGATAAGATCTCATAACCAACAATACTTTCGTTCTCGATGTTTATTTGAGGCTGGATAACTGGACACAACGAAACTTCATTAATCTCAAAATTGTCTGGGTCGTAATTTTCTACTGAAGCTACGAACTCAGGATTTTCTGCTGAGATAATTCGTGATAGAGCTCTATCAACCAAGCCATTTAATTGCACCGCCGAGAATGGTTTTGTCAATTGCCCCAAAATAGCTAAATCTCGTTGTTTTGCGATAGACTCCGCCATCTGCAAGACTTTAGACTCAAACCCACTGATAACAATAACCTGACCTTTATACCCTGCATCCCCAAGTAATTTCAAAAATGCAATGCCATCTATTTCAGGCATTTGTAAGTCAACTAACACAAGGTCATTAAACTCAGAACTAA
>Ga0209603_1002616_pt1 | contig 16339 bp, 8 predicted proteins | sample COGITO_mtgs_1206_FD_184812 | JGI IMG/M metagenome (GOLD analysis project Ga0209603, IMG submission 184812) | Pelagic marine microbial communities from North Sea - COGITO_mtgs_120607 (SPAdes) (version 2) | ecosystem: Environmental > Aquatic > Marine > Epipelagic ... | reverse complement strand
GACGCATGACCTTACCCGTCAGTTGACCAGCATCCACAGGGTCAAGATCGTGCTCAATGATGAAATGTTTGATTAGTTCATGTTGGACGACTGGCTCCTTGCATTTCGGACATTCCAACATTCGAGCTGGTCGAAATCCTGCAAACTCCCTACGGCCTTGGGCGGTTGAAAGGCGACGACCGGTTCGCAGCAAGACGGAGACAAACACCAAAACAAAGAGGACAAGAAAACAGCCAAAGCCCATGAATACGCCAGATGGAGGTGGATTTTGTGCCAATTGAATGTCTTGGTAGAGTTTCCCTTCTGAAGATGCCTCATGCGCAGAGATATCGATGGTATGGAGGAATGTTTCACCACGCAGAGCAAGTAGAATATCCAGTTCGTCTTCTTCAGCGTCAGCATCAATGACGATGGTAAAGTCGCCATAGGCATCGGTTAAGACATTGGTTCCTCGATATTGGTAACAGTCGAATTGCGCTTGTTCACACTGAACGGAGACGTAGTCGAGTTGGACGGCTGAACCGTCTGCATAGGTTGCTCGGCCAGAGATTCGATAGGTCTCAGCACTGGCTAAAGGGAGCAGAATGACAGCGAGCAAGAGCACCAACAACACTCTTCGCATGGTAAGAAGAGGTGTTGGGGGCTTAAAGACCCTTGATTGTCCTCACAGCTTGACACACCGTGCGGTATGGCCGACCATATAGCGACCCGAAAATCCACTTTTACTTCTGCTTCGACAAGCAGAAAAAGACGGATAAGAAGCAAAAAATGATGCAGAAGATACATATGAAACTTTATAGCCCCTGAATCGAGAATACTACCATGCCACATGAGGTTGCATGGCATTTGGATGGCTGTCCGTGCGGAAGCGGTGCAGTCCAAATGACGCCCATCCGCTACCTGACAGAATGTGTACGTCCTCGATTCGAGAACGATTCACATCCAAGAACTTTCCAAAAAACGATCCGACTTAACTCAAACGAAGTTCAGACAAGCGATCTTGTCCAGCAATGGGACGGCATGCAACTCCATTACCGCCATGATTTTGCTAACCGACGAGAACCCTTGGTGTGCCCTTACAATTACCCCACAGGCATCAGCGAACATGACGATTATCTCCAAGAGTGTATGCCAACCGGATTCTTCTCCATAAAATTCCAGTCTCCATACGCCATCAAAGGATATTATGAAACAGAAGGTCAACGACTGGCAAGAGTGTTCAGTGCCATCGACCAAGGGATTGACCTGAAGCCTTACATTTACTTCGGGCACTGGCATGCAGAAAGGGACATGTGTCCCTGCTGGAACCCCCTGGATAAAGCAAGTTATCGGCACGTTTTCAACTCTAATAAAGAGGATACCATAACGAAGAACGCAATGATTTTGATGGACAATCAAGGGAGCAAGCAACCCCAGTTCGGGGAAACGCGTCCAACAGAAGGCAACAAGTCTATTCGAGGCTTCACGCGAATTGAATCAACTACGTTCCCAGACAGTGTTCAGCCATCATTGTTCGTGGAATCAAAACGAAGTGCTGAAGACTACACCGTGTATGAAGAGTGGTTGATCTTCGGAAAAACTGAGGCAGTGGGTGGCTTGTCCTTCAACAGAAAGTTCGTTCTTGTTTTGCCAGAAACTTCGGTTGTTGAGATCAAGAGATTTTTACCACCGCAGGACGATACAGAAATACGAGCATGGGGTCACAAAGACGGGTTTAGTTGGCACCATCGAGGAACGGATTTCCTCGTCATTTACGGAGCATACAACTCAATGGCAATGCGTGTGTTCAATAACATATCTGCGCATTATGGTGTCGAAGGAAAGTTCGGATTACGCTCAATGTTGAGCCTGCATGCCCTTGAGTGGTCGACAGGCGAAGTACTCGGTTCAACCCCTGACGGCTCTTTGTTCAACCACAATCAACGGAGATTGAAGTTACTCATCACCAACCACGAAAGAGGGCTCATGCAAAAACTGTACATCCTCCGCGTACGAATCCATGCAAGAACTAGAATCAATGTAGCTGCCAGTTCGCTCATAATTGAACAGCAACATGAAGGAGAGACAACTGAACTGATCATCAGTGCAAAGGATTCAGCAGCCCTGACTCTTTCGCTCTCAGATATACCCTACGGAATCACAAGCATCGACATACAGGAGCTCAGCAGTTCCGCTGCAGAGATTGAATATTCCCATGCAAGCATTCATTTGAGGCGAGAACATGAATGAGATACACACTGTTGCCAGAGGCATGGTTGCCGAGTTGCGTGCTTTTGAGGAACAGTGGTTCAATTTCGAGCCTGGTTTCACCGACGATGCTCCAGCGCCAAGCCTGGAAACTGGTGAGTTTGACTTTGAGCCGATAAAGGAGTTGCTGAATACCTTGAGATTAGGTAGATTATGCGCCCTTCCTCGCCTCCTTACAGGGGCCTCACAATACAAAATCCCTGTTGAGTACACCATTGTAAATCTTAATCCAGAGTTGGATGAAAAATTTCAATTTGACCACGAGGGATGCACATTGCTAATTGAGGAACTTTGCGAGTGGACGGTCGAAATCCGACCCCTTGACGAGAACGGTACATCTGTACGACATTCCTTTACACCAATAGGAAAGGGAGCAGAGGTGGTCTGGCTTGCTCACTGGTCTTTTCATCGCAAAGAGGACCTCATTGTTAATCGAGAAAAATATGGAAAACATCAGTTGGAAAGTTTCTGTTCTCACATTGATTTATACGAAGATGAACGCCTAGTTGGCAGGGTCCCGGTTCGATACCCCTTGGGAAAGTTGTTCCCTTACAATAAAAGCAAAGTTTCTGTTCTCAGAGGAGAAAGTGTTCTCTCACTCCCAACACCAGATTTGCACCATGACAGCCTGCGTTGGTTCTCATCTGATAACGGCAGCCTTGAGGTCGCCCAACATTTGCCTCAAGAGGTTGGAGAAACCACGTATTATCTTAAGGGGTGGTGCAGAGACGAGGAACGGTGGATTCAGGTAATTGACGATGATGAGGCGCCGGTAACTTGGAGCATCAATGTAACCGATTGGGACTTTCAAGACTTCATTGATTCTATTTCATTCCAACGTTCTGCCGACGAAAAAGGTATTTTTCTGAAAGGAGAATGGTGTGCTAAAGGAAAACTTCCCTCTACCATTCGAGAGAACACGGTGGCAGCCGAATCCATGGATGGCTTTTCTGTGGAGATCAGGCGGAATTCAATAGACATCAGATGTCACGCAACAAATGGTTACTCGACCCCTGTTGAGTTTCAAATCAATGGATTCGATGATGTTGCAAACAGAACCTTTGACTTCCCACCCGAGGTGGATTTCGGCGCAGAAGCGCTTGATTGCATCGCCGTAACCCTCATCACTCGAAACGGTAACATTATCGCAATTGACTACGACACCACCCAACTCCCAGAAGGGTTGTCCGAAACGATTCACCTGTGGGTTGGATCAAATCATGCCATTGAGATTCCCTCATATAAACACAAAATGGTTCGATTGAATTTACCATTCCAAACCGCATCCATCGTAGCAGAATCCTCTTGGCATCCCTATGGAAAAGACATCAAGCAAGAACTCACCATGGTTAGCGAGAAGACAACACGACCTCCAACTTATGCATTGGATCACAACAAAAAGTACCTTGCTTGGCATCCCGAATTGCTGGACCTTAGCAACCAAGCCCTAACGGGCGATGCATTGGGACATCACCTTTTTTCGGTGAATACTGAATTGGAGTTGGGTAGCATTCACGACGCTACTCTTCGGCCACTTCTCTTTCAATTCCATGAGGATGGGCAGACGACCGTTCACAAACTCACGCCATTTGACAGCACCTACGAAGAGGCACAACCGTACTACATTCTCTACGACGAGAACAGTGACGACCTCAAAACCCTCAAAATAAATAATGGTGAATTCTTCAACGCTGACCAATTCATCGGGCCAAAAGGTGGCCTGTTGTTCAGTAAACCAGGCCACTACATCGTTGCATTCCAACCCCATCCCAGAGAGAATACCGTCCTTGGCGGCGTCAGGTACACCGCCAATCACTACCCTATGGTGGACTATGACAGGTATCACTACGGCAGTAGATACACCACCGTCGTGTGCATTGAGGTGGTTTGATGGAGATTAGTGTTTCAACAAGCCTTCACCATGTTCCAACCGGATGGTACATCACTTCTCAGCGTCTTGCTCATGCTGATGTGGGAATAAAGTCAATACCGTATATAGAAATCACCAACAAAGGCGAACCTGTTGTGTTGCCGCATTGGAACGGGAGCCATCTCGACAGAAACGATGAAGCAAAACCAAGGTTTTGGTCGGCATTTCACGAGCAAGAAATGGTCCGTTGTCTGCTTGAAAAATTTGACGATGATGGAGAACCTGCTCCATCATCGTCAAAGTTATACCAGCGTGCGGAAATTCTACGCACGATACTTCTGGAAAAATGGACAAATGGGGAGGAAGAGCGCAACCGACGAAGGCCACTGGAATTGAGGCAAACACTGCAGGAGATGCTGGGCGTGCACCGTACCGAAAACAGCCATCGATGGAGTTGGGATGCCGAGGAAAAATACGCTTCATTCGATGATTCTGAAGAATGGGTTATGGTTCTAGACGCACGTAGCACTAGTAAAATCCTGGGCGACATTGATGGAAAAGATGCTATTCGAGTGTATTCAACAGGATTACGTGTTGTGCGCAGAACGTATGTGGAACCCGAACACATCGTATCTCTTGAAGACACCATCGATTCGGGGTTGCCGCTATTCAATCCTGCTAAGTTCCTCAAATTATGTTTGCAAATGAGTGTTGGGGTGGGTGAACAGCGACCCCAAGGTTTCCGCGCATACCGCCCACAGATTAATGTTGAGGGCGAACGAATGTATTCTCATCCTCTGTATAGCAGGTTTGGCGCAGAACCAACAAATCGTGACGGGAGCATTGTGTGTGATGGAAGCCACTTGCTGGTGCTCAAATATGGAGAGAACGGAACCGTCGAATTGATGTTGCACTTTGCTGAAGACGAAGAGGGTGTCAAGCGATTCAGCAATCTTGGGTTCAGAGTCATAACAAACGGACGGACGAAATATCGAGTTCTCCACCCCGCAAGAATCAGACTTTCTTTCGAGCCAGAACTCAGCAGAACCAGAGCCAACGAAATCAATCAGATGTGGCTTCGTGCATTGTACAGAGATTTAACGAAGGCCTTCCGAATCGTTGCAAAACAAACACGCAACCCAAATGAAAGATTTACAAGCCTTAGGGGTCTAGGTATACCTAAGCGTCACATGCGATACCAGAATCTTGTTTATAATTCTGAATTTTATAATTACATGCAACGAACACTTCTCGTCATAAACGGATGGATTTAAATTGAGACTAACGGCAACCCAAAATCGATTAAATTCTCGATTGAGAAACACGATTCGACGTTCCTATCCACTTGTCGGTAATGAACCAATGAAAGAAAGTTATGAGAGGTTAACCGATCCTGAAGGATCAGGGGGCGATCCTGAAGGATCAGGGGGCTTAACCCAAAGGCCTTGGATTGAAGCTCTGCCAAAGTATGAGCCGCTTTCTGGAGGATTTGACGGACTTCGTGGCATGCTGGATGGCCGCCATCCTGAATTCATTGATTTCATGGAGAAGATGATGAATGAGCGAAGAGGCCAAATATTTCCACCCTATACTCACCAGGCACAATCAATTCAAGCGTGGGCGGATGGAAAGGATTTTGTTGTCAGCACGGGAACAGGTTCGGGAAAGACAGAATGTTTCCTCTATCCGATTCTCGGGCATCTGCACGATGTTGCTCGCCAAGCCAACAAGAAAGCAGAAGAGACTGGCGAAGAAAAAAAACGCCACAGAGGGATGAAGGCGATTGTGCTCTATCCAATGAATGCCCTCGTGGGCGATCAACTCAAACGGTTGCGCACTCTCCTCGGAAATTACACCCTCGCTGAAGAACTCGCTCAAGATGCTCTTCTCCAAGATGGAAAGAAACGCTTCTTTCAATTCGGTTCCTACACAGGACGCACCCGATTCGCTGGGTCTTATGCTTTCAAATCAACAAGGGGAAAACGAAATCCTAAGGTGAATAAAAATGGAAGTGCAACCAACTATGTTCGCAAATTTGTAGAGCTTGAAGACAACGACAACACGGGCCCGGCAGCGGGCGAGAACGGCCTTTATCTGCAGATGATGAAAAAGGGATTGATTCCTGCTAAAGGGGAACCTAAATTCACCGAGCCAGATGCAAACGGGAAAGCGATTGAATACTGGAGTTTGGAAGATTTTTTACAATCGGTGAATGATTCGAACGATTGCCTCATCACCTCACATCATGACCGGGAACTCCTGATGCGGCATGAAATGCACAATGTTGGCTATCACTATCTCCTGAAGGAAAATACACAACGTATTACTCCTAAAATGAATGGAGGAGGGACGCCTGATGTCTTAGTTACCAACTACAGCATGTTGGAGTACATGCTGAAACGCCCCCTAGAACACATTATGTTTCATGAGACAAAAGAATGGCTCAGCATTGATGGAAATAAACTCCTCATGGTGTTGGACGAAGCCCACCTGTATCAAGGTGCATTGGGGACAGAAATTGGGATGCTTCTTCGGCGGTTTTGCATGACTCTGGGCATTGCCGACAAAATGGATGAAAAAATACAATTCATCATGACGTCTGCTTCTCTCGGCAGTGAAAATCAACAAAAAAAGGAATTCATCAAAGGACTCACCGGCCGTGAGGAAGCATGGTTTGAGGACGAGAGGACCGAATTTATTGATGGGACGCCATGGAAGATACCTGAAGAGGACGATGAACTCATTCCGCTCAATCCGAGTGAGTGGCACGAGGCCTTGAAATCGGTGGACGTCAATGCCAAAGACCACGAAATTCGACAGGCACTTCTCCCCCTCAATCAGGCGCCAACTACTGTGGAGGATGACGAGGAGTGGTTTGGGTTCATGAGAAATCATCAAATGTACAAACGCTTGTACGAAAAGTTGGGAGAAAAAACCATTCAAATCGACCGTCTTGCGGATTTCATCTTTGACGAGGCCCACGAAAAACGAAACCTTGTGACCGAACTCGTATTGAATTTCATTGCCTCCGTGAGAGGTGAAGTGAACATTAAAGGAAAAAAAGATGACCCACTTCTCGGCGTAAGAGCGCATTTATTGTACAGAGGATTGACGGAACTGTATTGGAACCTTGCCACGGATGAAGTCAAAGATACCCCTACGCAAAGTATCCTTTCCGACCAACCGGAAGCCATCTATCCGCTGTATTCTTGCCGTCGGTGCGGTGGTGCCTACGCCCAAATATTTGTTGATGCAAAAAAGAGGACGGGAGCGCAAGAAAGCGCTTCAGAGCAATTGAGAACAAATCAACTCTGGAGTGGGCGCACGTATGGGTCTCCGATTAAAGACACCCACCAAATTGAACTCTACATCGGCGATCATTACAACAAACAAGACGGAACATCCACAAAACAAGTCGGCTCTATGGAACGGGGCATTGGAAGAAAACCTGACTTGTTCATCCACAAACGCCGGATGAATGCCATTACGTTCAATTTCTTTGAACAACAAAACGAAAATGAACAAAGTCGGATATTAGAGAACTTCCGCCCAGCCTTCCTCCCAAAAATAGCGGATACATTGGTAGCACCTTCAGACTCAAACTTCCAGGAATCTGGGTGTGAAAAACGCTTTTCGTTCAACTCAACATCTTGTATCCAATGCAATACAGATCATTCGAGAAGAGCAAGCGATCAAATCTCAAGTTTGATGACTCGAGGCGATCAAGCCTTCTCATCGCTTACGCTTGGGCTCCACCAGAGTCAGGACGAGGACCCATCGGTAAAGACTCCGAACAAGGGGAAGAAAGTGCTCATTTTTTCCGATGGTCGCCAGCGAGCAGCTCGTCTTGCTAAGACCGTTCAGGATTTCTCAAACAATGACGAGTTACGACTCACCTTACTCCATCTTCTCAGCAATAAATGGTACACGGACGCCGTCAAATATTTTACGGACTATCAAACTCTCGACTCGATTTATTCTTTCTATGTAGTTCACATTACCGCTGCCATGCAGGATCCGTTTGAAGAAAATGCTTCGTTTTTCAATCCAAAGGCCTTGTTTGCCAACAATCGGGAAGCCGTTTTATCGTCCCACATTGCAGGGCTCGCAGAAATGCTGCACGAGGACGGCCTACCTGTGGAACTTGACGCAAGTGAAGATGGCAGGTTGTTCAGGGAAATGATCGGAAATTTAGAGGATTTAGACGACAATAGGCTGGAACCTCTTGCTGTAGATTCATCGTTTATCAGTCCAACAAGCACGGATTTTACACCTCTTGATCATGCTGAAGAATTCTATGCAAAAAATTCTCCTTGGGCTGTCCTCAAACATGTTCGGACCCACGTACTTCTCAAACAAATATTGGAGGAATCAGATACGGAAAATGCAAAGTCGCGGCTTGGTATTTTCCTTCTTCATCTAAATCAAAAAACTGCCGATGGACATGTGAAAGACGCCGTCTTAGACGTAAATGAGCTCCATACTCAGTTCGAGAATAAAGGAGTTGGTGTGCCGGAAACGCAGGTCCTGCAAATGATTCAACGGTATGCCATTCTGGTGAATCCAACACCCAATGACGAGAACCTGAAAACGATGTACCAATTATCTGACGAGCAACTTGAGAATAGTGCAAAGGGGCGACTCAAAAAAAGGCTATCAAATGCCACGGATGTGATCGACTGGTGGAACAAACAGTATTCAGCGGTAACTACGCTCCAGAAGAGATTTGAAAAGGCAAGATTGCTCCTTCGAACTAATTACAATTCGTTGGAATACTATGCCAAGTTGGCGAGAAGCATCCAAGCGACCGAATGCATTATTTTTGATGGAGAGGCGACTGACCCACAATTTGCAGAAAAAATGTTTAGACTTCAGTCACATGTGTTCTTGAATATCAAAGGTTACCTCGAAGGCGGAACCCGTGTGCCTCAATTCTTTTTCACACAATTGATTGATTTTGTCTCATCCCGCGATTTTTCACTGGAAGACCTCGGCCTTGGAAGTTTGCAAGGCGTGGATGAGAAATTTGACGAGTGGGTGAAAAACAGTTTAAAACAATTCAAACTGAAAGCGAAACATGTGGAAGACGAGAATAAGGCTTTGTTGCGTTGTTTGTACGAAGCAGCGCTACGTTTTCCTGTCATGTCAAATGGCAACTTTGGCATGAAGAAAATTGGAAAAGCAAGTTCAAGAGGTATTAAAGATGGAAGAGGAGACAACATGTTTACCATCTACGCCGCTCGGGACCATCCACGCGAGTATGTCTTGAAAAAAGATAGTGGTAAATGGGGAGCTGATCCAGGAATTATGAGGAATTATATTAGCCAAGTAATCAACTTGAACGAGCCACCGTTTAATCAACTGAATGACATCGGATTGAACATCCTCACCAGTGGCAACGAAGCGTTTGACCTCTCAAAAGAAGGCCGCCTCCTCACCAAGTCATCCATGGTAAAAATCAACAACCTTGTTGAAAAACCTGAAGGGGCATTGATGTGTACGAGATGTGGTGCTGCTATGTTTCATCGTGTCGAAATCACAAGAAAAACCTGTAACAAATGCGGTGCTACGGAATCTGATGGATTCGTTAAACCGTTTGACGAAACCGATGCCCTCATCAAACTTCGAGTACAAGCGCCGTGGAGGGATAGAGCAATCGAAATCATGCCGAACACCGTCGATGCAATGGGCGTCACACTCATCCGAGCCGAGGAACATACCGCACAAATCAATGATATCACAAGCATGGATGAAATGTATAGCCATGCCGAACGGTTCGAGATGTTGTTCCAAGACATTCCACTTGTCGTACCCTCCGACGACAAGCCATTCTCAGCCCCAGAGTCGCCGATTGATGTTCTTTCCTGTACGACGACCATGGAAGTCGGTATTGACATCGGTTCACTTACCGCCGTGGCTCTAAGGACCGTTCCAAGAGAACGCGCAAATTACCAACAACGTGTAGGAAGGGCTGGTCGTGGTAAATCCGAGGTTTGTGTTGCGATGTCATGGTATGATAATCGCCCTTATGCCCAACACTTCTTCCATAACGCAAGCGAGATTATTGATCATCCTGATAACTCTCCGATTATCTATCTTGAAAATGATGTGATCATTCAGCGCCACATATGGGCTGCCATTCTCCAACGCTTCTTCAAGCGATTGGACTTTGACATCGATGCGAGGGCATTCCACGGCATGAATGTGGAACAACAAAAAGCCGGATTGATGGACAGCATGGGAACAAAAACTGATTTCTTGGAAGGCGAATTCAGTGACGAAGCACTTTACAATTTGGATGGACTAAAAAAATGGTTCAAGGATGATGATGAAGACGAAACCGCATTTGAAGGCGAAGACAAAAGAAAACACTCATGGCTGGAAACTCAAGAGGAACTTGCCAGCCTATTACCAATGGGTTTACATGAACTAATACCTCTCAAAGACGAAACAATGGCTGCATCACCAAACGAAGTGATTGATCTCTGGATGGAAGACCTCATTGAAGACCTGAATCAATTGACACATGCCAATACGCAAACGGAGGATGATTAGATGAGTGAAGAAGACAAATTATTGGAGTTTCTGTCTCGAAACCACTACTTGCCTTCGTTCAATCTTCCAATTGACGCCGTCCCATTCATCGCACGGACAACTCTTGATGGGGAAGAACGAATCGAAGCGAGAATGAGTGATGGGCTAGAAAAGGCACTGCACGGATACGCACCGGGGGCAGAGTTGACCTACAAGAAAAAGGAGTTTGTTGTAGGGGGTATTTTTCTTGAATACATGCCGAGGGAGCCGATAGATGATGAGGAGCCGCTGGAAAAAGCCAAAATACGGACAAATGAAGTCATTAATAGAACTCAGTATTGGTTCTCACTTCAAAAAAATGTCAAGTTTTTCCACATGTGCAAAGTTTGCAAAAACACCCTCCAATTTGATTCAACACCTCCTGAAGAGGTCGAGGCTCTCTCGAGAAACTGCAAGGTGTGCGATAGCGACCCCGAAAATTGGCAAACGTACCCAGCAATCATACCTCCGGGATTTGGTCCATTGATTCGCCCTGCTACCAATCGTCCGGGATTCTCAACCGTTGCGGATCCTAATTACACTCGAGAATCAAAAAGAATGTTCACACGAACACGATGGCCCACAGCCCTTATCAATGACGAAGAGGCTATACACGTATCAAAAGATCTCGCCAGTAAAGGAGGTCAGTGGACCTTGCAACTCACGTATCAAGAAAATGTCGATATAGTGAACATCAATGCAGGTTATGGCAACATGGATGAGGACCAAGAAATGGGTTTTGCATTTTGTAAAAAATGCGGCCACATGACACCCGGAAAAAGATTGCCGACCAGCAGGCATCTGCGGCCCTACGCCATCAGCAGAAAAGACGGAATGTATTCAGGAGCCTATTCCAATGATGACCTAAAATCAGATTTTGAATCTGCTATGAACGGAATGTGCGAACATTCTGCTGATGAAACTATGATTCACGGGAAAAGTCGCTTGCTGCTTGCAAGAAAATTCACAACCAACATCATGAGTTTGAAAATCCGATGGGATAATCAACACTGGGTCAACCTCAAGGAAGAACAAGAGACTGGAGAGCGAGCTGCCCAAACCCTTTGCCAAGGTTTACTCCAAGCCATTTGCAACTCAGATACAGAATTTGCCATCTCACCCAACGATATTGGAGGCGATATTCGTCAAATGGAGCAACCCGATCAGGGGTTTGAAATCTTCATTTTTGAGCGCGTTGACGGTGGGGCGGGGTTGCTCAAAGAAGCGTACAATCGGATAGATAAAGATTGGAATGGACCTGATGACAGGGGGATTATCTTTGAGAAATTAACCGATATTTTAGCCGGTAAACTTTGTATTTCTACGATTGCGCACGAAGAAAAAACACATACCATTGCTCAACCATGTGACCAGATATGCAATGGGTGCCTTCAAGATTTCACAACGCAACACATGTCCGGTGAATTGAACAGAGAACTCGGCTATCACATGCTTGAAATGACCTTGCAAAATACGAATCACAAACCCAACTTTCACAATGATGCAAAAAACCTCGCCGATCTCGTCAAAGAGGTAAATGAACGACGACCCAAAGACGAACAGTGCGTCATAACTCCAATCTACGAACCAGACCATGTAATGTTCCTCAACAAGAGCGGGGAGCAGATGTCTGCTGAATTGGAGGCAAGAAGAACAAAACCGCACCGCGGAGTGAAGATCGGAGAGTTAGAACTTACTGTCATTTCTGACCTCTTGAAATCCACAGATGATACAAAATTTACCCCAAGCATGATTAATGAACGCCCCATTGAAATTATCGGGTTGATTAGAAAAAAGTTGGAAACTCAAGAATTATTGGGCTCATCTAATTTTAGTGACGTTCAGTTTTGAGGAAGGGGCATGAAAGAAACATACTCTCCGAGCAGGTTGGGGAAAGCACACATATGCCCTGCAAGACTTCGACCATACAGAGATCCACCTGATACGCATGAAATTCACTTAAGCAGTGCGAATGGGAGAGGACTGTTTCTTCATAATCTTATGGAGATGTGGCTGAAGAAATTAAATGAAAGCCTCAAACTAAACCCCGATAAGTTTCTGACCTTGGATGATTTTCTCATATCAGTCAATGATTTAAGAGGAGAGCTTGCATCAGAAAACATTCAGGTCCACGGAAAGATATCGGAAGTCATCAGTGAATTTCGTTCAACAACACGTGTAGATACATTTTTGCGTATTCTACACCAGAATGAGACCATTATCAGCATCACGACGGAAAAAACGATTTCTGATGAGATGTTTGATCAACACATCTTTGAAGATTTTTTCGTGAAAGGAATTGTCGATTGCATCATTGAAACAGAGAAACACCTGTTCTTAATCGATTGGAAGTTGAGCATTGACCCGGAAAGCCATCTGTTTGATTCTTATGTTTTGCAACTCGGATTGTATCATGAGTTACTGAAATTAAGTAACTCTCCCAAACAGATACGATTACTTCTTGTGAGTATCACGCAAGTTGATGAACTATCCCCACTCCCCTACATGATTAAAACTGAAAAAATCCTCGAAGAGTTTTCGAGAATCAATGACGGCGAATGGATAAATTGGGTTCAATCAGCAGAAAAGAATCCCACCTCACAATGCACTTTTTGCGAATATAATTTTTCAAGAACTGAATTTTGCTTGGACAGAAGCAATGATACGACGATAATTCAAAATCTTGAGATATTGTTTGGATTTGATCCAATTGCTGATTTTTTTGATGTAGAGATTCCATTATCCAACGTCCGAAGAATAAGTGCGAACACATACGAAATTACACATGAACAAAAAAAAGTGGAGATTGTTTTCAAACGTCCAGTTCCTCTGAAGGCGTCCACAGGAAAATCTCTACGTTGCACAGGACAACTGCGTTTTCAAAATGGCCAAATGAGTTTTTTCATTCACCAACACACTGTATTTCCCGTTTGAAGCCTTTTTTCATGCAATTATTCAAAAACCATCTTCATTTACTGGCATTTTTCACTTTTTTTGGAAGCCAAATGACCGATTAGCCCAAATACCTTTGACCTGCAATAAATTACAGTGAAACTATATGCGACCAGCATTTTTTGTGGCACTTGCTCACACTGATACAGTTGCATACTTCGATTCAGATGTGACTCCCAACAGAATAAGAGTCTCAAATGTTAACTTATTTCCTAACTCACTCAAAGAAAATCTTCTCTTCAGCATGTCTTTCGATTCTAAGATTCATTATGACTCATGGTCATCAAGTTTAGATGAGATAGGAGATCACAGTCAGTTGGGTAAAGAAGACTCTCTGCCTAAGCGAATGTTTGCAGATTGCGGTGCATTTCAATTCAGAGAATTACCAAGACCAATGTTGAGCGATGTCGAATTGGATTTCAATGTGGCTTGGGAATACTACGAAAAGATGCATGTAACGGCTGAACATAGGTGGGATGAGATTCTTCTCTGCTCTCCCGACCATATCATTACACCCGATATGAGCGATGATGATACTACTAGTCGATTTGAATTCATCAAGGAAAACGCTGCACCATTTTTGGAAAAATGCAAATCGGATTCACGGATATATGCTGTTGGCGTAATTCATGGAAGAACCATTTATGAGAGAAAGAAACAGTATGAGATGTTCAAATCTCTTGGATATGAATATGTGGCTTTAGGAGGAATGGTCCCCTATTCAACAAAACAAAATCAAGTTCTCGAGATCGTAGCTGGAATCAAAGACATTGAAAAGCCAGTTATTGAATCAGATAGTATTCTGGGAAGATGCCGTAAGGATGGAATCAAATTACATGTTTTCGGACTTAATAGCCCTGAGTGGGTTAGATGGTGGCATCGCCTACAACTCGATTCCTTCGATGGATCAAAATTGTCTACAGAGGGGGCTGCAAATGGCTGGTATTACATTCCTAACGATGGAAAAGGCTCTGGGAGAGAAATGCCATCGAAGCCTAAGAATGTAGGTGAACTGTATCAGCGTATTGCTGTGAAGAAAATGGGTTCTGATAAGTGGGAATGGAAGAATGAGAATGGGCTTCTAAAACCCATTGTCCCACTTACAGAGAAAGGAGTAGATACAAACTGTGATTGTCCAGCTTGCCAATACTTGAAATCATCTAGATGTACCAGTGAGAGATGTTGGTTTAGAAAAGAGAATCCAGATCATTATCATGTTGCAGATCCACGCATGATGGGTTCAACCGAGCACAATATGGGAAGAGTAGCACACAATGCCTTCGTTTTCTCTTGGATTATTGAGCAGATAAAGCGCCTCAACAACCTTGCTGATGAAAGTGAGATTACTGATGGAAATACATGGTTATTGAATTGGAAAACTGTTGAGGGTGAGTTATGACGATTCATGTATTGATCCCCTGTTCTAAATCTAAAGAAATCCCTCCGCCTAAGGAATTGATTTGGACTCCTAAAAAAAGATTGAATAAATGGAATAAGGTTTGGAATAGCAGTTCATTGAAAAAACCCGCATCCGAAATGTATACTGGGCGTACTATACAGCAACAAATTCGACTTTGTCTCGAACATAAAAATGTGAAATTGTATATTATTTCAGCAGGCGGCGGGTTGATTTTCCCTCTTAGTAAAGAAATCCCATCATACGAGGCTACCTTCTTACAAAGCGCAGGGCCGTCAAAAAAAGAATGGCATCTTTTACCAGAAGGTGGATTGAGTAATATTCATTTAACTAAAGATGATAAAATCGTAAGTTTCGCTCCACCGGCTTATCATCGAGTTTTACTTCACGACCCTCTTTTCCCAGAATTAGCGCCAAATTTTGTGGTTGGATCTAACTCACCACTTGCTAAGGTCGCAGGTTCGATTTGCAAAATTCATGAAAGAACGAAGGAAGTGTTGAAAACTTCTTCCAGGGACATAAACTCAGAATTGCTAAAAATTTACCTCGCTAAAGGGGAGAATGGATTGAAGCAATTATATTCCAGTTGCCTTGTTTTACCTGCAAAGAAAAATCGACGAAGGGTTGGAGACGAAGAACTGTACGAAGTTGTTATGGCTGCACCGAAAGAAATTCGAACGAGTATAACTGCCATGGTGAAATACATCCGGCATGAATGCAATATCTCATCGATTGATACACGAATAAGAGCTGCCCTCCTTAAGGTGCGAGAGTCTCAATAAAGAGTTGATATAGTCCAAGGACACACCGTGCCGTGTGTCATTTCAATGCAATTGTTTCAATAACTGCAACTGAGTGTATGAGTTTATGAGCACATCTCAACAAGCTGGTTGGTCCGGTCCAATCAAAAATTTCGTTGAGGAAGATCGAACCATTGTAAGAAAGGCATTGGAATCTTTTATCCTTGATGCGGGAGCATCTCAAATACGCGCGTGGAGAGATTCTATTCCTATGCTTCAACGTATCTTGAAAAGTATGAAATCGATGAATGAGGGCGCTGGAGTAATCGTTGATGACGGTGCTCTCTTAGAATATGTACTACCTATGGAGGGAGGACGCCGGCCTGATGTATTGGTTTTAGAAAATGGTGTTGTTGTTGTTCTTGAATTCAAAGGAAGAGATCGATGGGATATTTCTGATGTTGACCAAGCGATAGGATACAAAAGAGATTTGGAAAATTATCACTCCGTATGTCAAGACGGGCAACATCCAGTTCATGC
>Ga0209603_1002609_pt1 | contig 16375 bp, 36 predicted proteins | sample COGITO_mtgs_1206_FD_184812 | JGI IMG/M metagenome (GOLD analysis project Ga0209603, IMG submission 184812) | Pelagic marine microbial communities from North Sea - COGITO_mtgs_120607 (SPAdes) (version 2) | ecosystem: Environmental > Aquatic > Marine > Epipelagic ... | reverse complement strand
TCATCGTCTTAGAAATCAATATAGCGATTTGGTAGAGCAAAAATATGATGCTCAAGCGTGCCAAGTTTTGATTGAAGACATACAATCACTTGCTCTAGGAATTGCCCACGATAAAGAAGGCAAAGAAATACTAACAGAAATGGAATATAAAAATGCCAAAAGAATGGAACCCTGACAGTTGGATCTTATTTAAAGTAAAGAACCACGAAACACCTCACTACCGTTTATTATGTGGATGGGAAGAAGGAACCGCAAAAACTGAATGGAAAATTTCAGGTGGTATTTTAAAACATGAAGAATCAGAGGATGGTTTGTCTCGGATATTCACAACAACTAAATCTACATATGTTTGTGAAAAGTCATCTTACGTAATTGAAAACCACATTTATCATGTATGGCAATCATTACAAGACGATCCTAGTAAAGATGTTGAAAAACTAAAAGACTCTGATTTAGATTTTGATAATATGGAATGGCTTAAAATATGAAAATTCAAATAGCAGGATACGGTTTTGTTGGTAAGGCTCACGCGTTTGCTCTTGCTGGCGGAAACGATAGTGTTATTGTTTATGACCCTGCTTTAGGATATACAAATTGGTACGAAGACGCTGATTGCGTCATCATTGCGGTAAGTACTCCAGAAAATGAAGATGATGGATCTTGTGATATGCGTAACGTATATGGCGTTCTTGAAACTTGCCCTAATGTTCCAATTCTAATTAAATCAACCATTAGCTTAGAAGGATGGGTCTCAATTGAAAATAATTTCCCTGATAAACAAATTACGTTTTCACCAGAATACCTCAGAGCTAACCATGCTGTTGAAGATTTTAAAAAGCAACAAGTAATACAACTCGGCGGCGGTGAAATTGCGTTTTGGGTAGAACTGTTATCAAAAAAGCTAAACTGTAAATTAGAAGTTGCCGATCCTAAAGAATTAATTTTATCTAAATATTTTATTAATTCATTTTTAGCAACTAAAGTGGCATTCTTTAATCAAGTTTATGATTTATGTGAAGCTGCTGGAGTTGATTACGCATTAGTATCTCATTTTATAACACAAGACCGTAGGATAGGAAAAAGCCATACTCAGATTACACGTGAGCGTGGATTTGGTGGCCATTGTTTTCCAAAAGACACAAGTGCTATATGTAGAACAGGTGAGCGTTATGGAGAAAACATGTCTATTATTGAATCAGCTAGAAAATACAATAACCAATTGAGAATGGATATGTCAAATGTTATACATATTGATACAGCTAAAAGTAACTAATAAATGAAAATTGGATTTACAGCATCAGCTTTTGATTTACTTCATGCAGGACACGTTCAAATGTTACGTGATGCAAAAGAACAGTGTGACTATTTGATTTGTGGTTTGCAAATTAACCCAGCGCTAGACCGCCCTAGTAAAAACGCTCCGGTTCAAACAATCGTCGAGCGTTACACGCAATTAAAGGCTATAAGTTATGTTGATGAGATCATTCCGTATTTGACAGAAGACGATCTTTGTGATATACTATCAATGTACCATATAGATGTTCGTATTCTAGGTGTTGAGTATAAAGAAAAAGATTTTACAGGTAAAGACATATGCCGCAAACGTGGTATTGATTTATATTTTAATAAACGGGATCACCGTTTTAGTACAAGTGATTTAAGAAGGAGAGTTTGTAATGACTGACGGACCATTTAAGAATGCGTTTGACGCTGACACCGATGGTGTAATCAGACGCGAAATTATTACCTATCGTATGCGTAATGGCAATATGATTAAAGAAGAAGCAAGCCGTGACTATTACGCCTCGGGCGATTACCACGATAACCAAAATATTAAACCTTTGGTGAAACGATAAGATGGCTAAACTACCAGAAGGCAGAAAGCCACTTACAATGAATGATTTAAACTCACTTGATATTATCCAAAATGATATTTACAGTACAGCTGATATTATAAAGCAAGACACTTTATGGTTAGCTCGACTACGTGTAATAGCAGACGATCTTGATTCCGACGAAGTTCGCCAAATTGCTAACAGGTTTGAGAGCCTTACTACTACAGCGCACAATCGTAAACACTGGACAGGAAGAGAATAATGGAAACAAAAGATAAACCTTTAATTTTTGAACGAGTTGGTAAAACAGTGTACGCAAGATATTTTGGAGATCCTCCTTCAAGCCGTTGGGTATATAAGGAAATTGACTGATGTGGATATTATTTGTAATAACACTCGTTTCAGAACATAACGAATACAAAGTAACAGAATTTAATCGTTACAGCACTCGCCAACAGTGTGATATTAACCAAGCTGTTTTATCTGCAACCTTTGAGGACAACGAGTTGGCGGCGTGCGCATGGCAGGAATAAAAAAGTTCATATTTGACGTTGACGGAACTCTTACACCAAGTCGCCGACGCGTAAACAAGCATTTTCAAAAATGGTTTTGGGGTTTTATTCAAACAAACAAAACATGGCTTGTTACTGGCAGTGACTATCCAAAAACTTTAGAACAGCTTGGTAAGGATATTTGCGAAGAAGTTGTTACTGTATATAATTGCAGCGGAAATGAAACAAGATTTCGCGGTAAGATCGTCAATGCTTCAAGCTGGCAATTACCTGATAGCGTTCGCCATTGGTTGGAAATGGAACTTGTTCGTTCGCCGTTTTCACCACAAACTGGTAATCATATTGAAGAACGCCGCGGCTGTGTTAACTTTAGTATTGTAGGACGTAATGCAACTGCAGAACAAAGATTACGGTATATCAAATATGATAGAAAAAACAATGACCGCTTGCACACAGCAAGAACTTTCAATTATGTATTTGGTTCTGAAAGCTTAGGATTAACTGCGCAAATCGGTGGTGAAACAGGATTAGACATTTATCCTATTGGAAGAGATAAAGCTCAAATCCTAGATGATTTTAGTAAAGACGATGAAATTTATTTCTTTGGAGATAAAATGGAAATCGGCGGAAACGATTGGTCTTTAGCAAATGCATTAAAAGATTATCCTAATGCTAGATGTTTTCAAGTTAAAGATTGGCAAGATACGTGGGAGACATTAAACAATGTGGTTTAAAAAGAAAAACGATGTGTACGAAATTGATTATGATAAAGACGTAGCACCAGTTCAGCTACCGGAACGCGAAACACCTTTGCCTGAAATCCTCAGCGAAGTTTTAAAAAGAATAGAAAATATTGAAAAAAAGATTGACAAAATTCTTATAAAAACTCCTAAATAACAATAAAGGAGGAGTCAATGTTTACAATAGAAATGGACATGGAAGAAACGTTAATTACTCTACTTGATCCTGAAGGAAAAGAAGAAGACGTTCAATTTATTTTATATGAAGACATTACATATGTTCGACAATGGTGTGAAGAGACGCAAAGGTTTTCTGTAATAGCATTAACTGCCACGCAGTTTAACCAGCTTATACATTCTTTTGACTTGCCTGAAGGTACATACATGTTACAAAAGAAAGGATGGAATTCAGAATGGTAGTTATATACGGTAAAAGCGCTTGTGGATTTTGTTTGCGTGCTAAAAAGCTAGCAGAACGGCACGGCCTAGAATACGAATATAAAAACATTGACTTTGACCAATACAGAACAGAAATGTATGATTTAAAACCTGATGCAGAAACAGTTCCACAAATTTGGTGGCACGATAATTACATCGGTGGATACAACGAGTTTGCTACAGAAATTGAAAACACTCGAAACTTTGGTCAAGATTCATTTTAACTATTGACATTACTCTTTAAATATGGTAGATTGATTCTATCAAATGAAAAGGAATACATTATGACATATCAAGTTGAACTCGACATATCACACGAAGCAGCACACGACGAAGTTGTCCAATTTGCAGAAGAACACGGTTGTACCACCCAACTCATAACGGCTAATGGCCCAGCTGGTGGCAACCCGCTTTATCTTTTCAAATCTGAATCATTCGATATGCTCCAGGAATTGTATGAACAAGTTATGGGTCACGGCCATGGCTTTGACGAAGAAGAACTTAAAACTATGTTTGTGGAGGTATAATAATGATTGATTGTAATTGCTGATATGACTCCCGAAGAAATTGTGGCATATACAAAAGGCTCGCAGAACTCGAAGGAGATGAAAGAGGATAACCTATGAGCAAACAAAAGGTACGGGCGTTAAAAAGTGCGGATTATTATGAGGCAGACGGACTAATGGCATGCGAAACATGCTGCCGAATGGTAATGAAAGGCGACACAACCATTCGGGTGGTTTACACTGTATACGAGAAACCAGTGGGTGGTGGCGTGTTTCTTTTTGAACACCACTGTGAAGACTGTGGAGAGATCTTCAGGATCAAGCACAATGTTTAGTTACAAAGAACAGGTCAGTGTTATCCAAAAGATCAGGCTGGCTGAAGGTGAACACAAAACACTTACCTGTCCCTTTTGTGGGGGCAGGATAGATCAGGAAACAGAAAAATGACTATGCATCTTGTGCGAGGGATGAGTTCCCTTAATACTAAAAAACGTAAAATTAAAAATAAAAGCAAACGGTTACAAGCTGCGGAGGCTGAACACGAGGCGTTTCTAGCACGCGTAGGGTATACTGGTAAGAAACAAGATTACCGTTATGAGCTACCCAATTATAATACAGGACCTCGAGTAACATCAGATCGTGTTGCTGGTAATGGCTCTATGAAAGAGCAAATGAAATACACTGGCAATGAAATTGCGGGTATTGTAACCACTCATAAATCCAACCTTATGCCAGTTCGTAAGGACAATAAAAAGGCAATGGTTGATGCAGCGCAAATGCGGAGATCCTAATGTGGAATATTATTCAGCTTCTTGTTTACGGTCACGTTCATCGGTGGCATATCATTCAAACTGACATCGTTAAACTTCCGAGTAAAAAGCTATCACGTAAATATACTATGCAATGTAAAATGTGTGGTAATATCAAAACCAAGATCGCCAAATGATGGTATAAATAATCCTATTACTATGGGGTTATTATGTGGCATTATAATGGAAAAGAATTCACAAGTGAAGACATTGGTGAATATATTGGGTTTGTGTATATAATCACAGATAATTCTAACGATAAAAAATATATCGGTAAAAAGCTTTTCAAATCAAAAAGAAGACTTAAACCTTTAAAAGGTAAAACTCGACGCCGCACAAAAGTTGTTGAGTCAGATTGGCAAAAATATTATGGTTCTTCTGAAGAAGTCAAACTTATGGTTGAAGAAAAAGGCCCAGATAACTTTTACCGAGAAATAATACACCTTTGTGATAAGAAAGGTGAAATGGGCTATCTTGAACTTTATGAACAGATTACTCGTCACGCGTTATTGGACGACTCATATTATAACGGCATATGCCAAGCTAAAATCCATAGAAGCCACGTTAAGGGATTAAAATGGCTCATGGATGATAGTAATGGTTGACATTTATATTAGAATAGATTATATTAATCTAGAATCAGTTAATGGAGAATGTCATGATTATCAAAAAAACAAGTGCCTTTTCAGGAATTGTCCGCACAAAGGATATCCCTATGGATCCTAAAGACTTTGCTCAATACGAAGCTGGGTACGGAAGTATGGATGACTTGCTTCCTTATTTGTCAATTGAAGATCGCGAATTTATTTTGTCAGGCATGACTCCTCAAGAATGGAAAAACGCCTTTTCCGAAGAAATCTTAAATATTGTGGAGGACCAATTTGCATGATCATTTTATTTAATGGTCCTCCTCTTTCAGGAAAAGACGCAGCTGCTGATTATTTCAAAAAACAAAAAGGTTGGAAACACCTTTCTTTTAAATACCAACTGTATAAAGAAACTGCAAAATACTTTGGAGTTAAATATGAGTGGTTCATGGAACGTTATGATGATCGTTCTGTAAAAGAAGTTCCTCATATGGATCTTGGTCATATGTCTTGTCGTGAGGCAATGATTTATGTTTCAGAAAAAGTAATTAAACCTAAACGCGGCCTAGATTATTTTGGTCTGCAAGTTGCTAACGAAATTGATCTAAAACGAAATTATGCAATTTCTGATGGCGGATTCGTTGATGAACTTATTCCTGTTATAAATAGAGTTGGATCCAATAATTTCGTATTAGTGCAGCTTACACGTGAAGGCTGCGATTATTCTACGGACTCTAGGCGTTATTTTGATGGTAACGTTATTCAAGAGTTCACTAACGAAAAACAGACCGCAATCAATAAAAAATATGTATTGCCTCATAAGTTTGAAGTTGACACTTACAGAATCCATAACAATGGAAATCTTGAAGACCTTCATAATGTATTAGAGGCGATATACCAAAAGGAAGGCAATCGTGGACAAATCAAAAAAGAAACCGGAGACTCAACATTTTTTAAAGAGTGTGTTTAATGAAAATCCGTATGATATTGAAACATTTTTCCAAGGTCTTGAAATTATGGCTGACAATGGAAAAGAGTTATTCTTTATAGATAGGATTATATCAAAGATAAGAAAAGATCCTAATATTGATTTAGCTACAGCCGTTTTTGAAATATTAAGAGATTACGAAGCAGTGAAGTTAGTATTTAAATAACATATATAAAGTGAGATAAATTATGACAAATAGTGAAATGAAAGATAGCCTGCATCAAGGCATATGTAAAGTTGTTTTTACAAAAAAGAATGGTGATGAACGCATCATGCATTGCACACTTCAAGAATCAATGTTACCAGAACAAGTTGATGTTGAAGAATTAATCCAAAAAAAGAAACCAAATCCTGATGTTCTCGCAGTGTGGGATGTTGAAGCTAAAGGCTGGCGTTCATTCCGTTGGGATACAATTAAAGATTTTAGCACGGAGTTTAATTTATGAGCTGTATTTACAAAGGTAACGTTATTGAAACAGAGCAGTCTAAAAATTCAATAGGCGGAACTGAAATGATGCGTAAGCGCGTTATTGATAATGTATCAAACGATGTATTGCAAAATTTTGCTATTCATTTTTCTCGTCCACGTGAAATGTACACTGATGTAAAAAACATTATGTATTGCCATGACTTAGCTGAAGATCCTGAAAATAAAGTTCTCCAAAACGGAGGTTGGGAAAACTTTGACCATTTTGTTTTTGTAACAGCATGGCAACGAGATATGTATATTGCATACTATAACATTCCGTACTCAATGTGTTCAGTAATTCCTAACGCGGTTGAAAAACCTTATAACCCAAATCTCGATAAAGATGCAAATGAAATCCGTTTGATTTATCACACTACTCCACATCGCGGTCTTGAACTTTTGTATCCAATCGTAGATGCGTTGTCTAAAGATTATAAAAATATTCATCTTGATGTTTATTCTTCTTTTGCAATTTATGGCTGGGTTGAAAGAGACGATCCTTACGTTGATTTGTTTACGAAAATCCATGCTCATCCTAATATGACATATCATGGCTCAGTTCCTAATGAAAGAGTATTAGCCGCGTTGGATAAAGCTCACATATTCTTATATCCAAATATTTGGAAAGAAACATCTTGTATCGCGTTGATTGAAGCAATTAAAAGTGGCGTACTTTGTATTCATCCAAATTACGGTGGACTATCTGAAACCGCAGCCAACGCAACAATTACATATGATTGGCATGAGGATCCTAACGTACATGCTAATCGTGCATTTTCAGTTGTAAAGCAAGTATTGGATATTCAAAAATCTGATCCAAACTTCATTCCAAAGTTTACAACATCAGATCGCTTCAATTTAGCACGGAACAGTATAAATAGTTTTACAAATAGTTGGAACAGATTATTGCAAGATTTAAATAGCGCTGGAAACGGATAATGTCTAATGTCATAGAATTTCCTGTAAAGGACAAAGTTAACGCGTCAGCAAAGACACGTGAAGAACTACAGCAAGTTCTTATTGATTACAAAGAAGAAATAGCCGAAGAAGCTTCTGAATACTTATGGAGAAATCTTCTTGGCGAAATGTCACGTATGGGATGCGATTTTGATAAAGAAATCAAAACGCATTTTCCATCTATGGTGTTAGTACTTGAAGCAATTAGGTCCTTACATTTACAGGCTCATGGTGTTCATCATCCATTGCAAGAGTTTGCTTCAGAATTTGTTGATATTGAAGAAATAGAAAATTTTGAGGCAGAAGCTAAAAAAATGGTTGACATTGAAGAAGATTTAGATTAGTATAGTAATTATTAAATAAAATTGAAACAGAGAAAACAAAATGGCTATACTAGTTGACTACAATCAAGTTATTCTTGCTTCGCTATTCGCAAGCATTGGTAACCACCACAACGTGGACATTGACGAAAATCTTATTCGTCATATGTTCCTAAATTCAATACGAGCTAATCGTAAAAAGTTCACCGAAGATTACGGAGAAATCGTAATATGCGCTGATGGCAAAAATACATGGCGCCGTGAACTATATCCATATTACAAAGCTAATCGTAAAAAGTCTCGTGATGAGTCTGAACTCGATTGGACTCATTTGTTTGGTATTATGAATACTATCCGCGATGAGCTAAAGGAGTTCTTTCCTTACAAAGTTATTCATATGGATCATCTTGAAGCTGATGATATCATTGGTACCATCATCCACGAGAATGGCACCGTCCTAAATGGCGGAGCTGAACAATTTCTTGTTCTATCTGGAGACAAGGACTACATACAGTTACATACTTACGCTAATGTAGATCAGTTTGACCCAGTTCGTAAACGTTGGATCCGCAATGATAATCCTGAGCAATATTTAATTGAGCATGTCTTAAAAGGCGACACTGGTGATGGTGTTCCGAATATTCTTTCACCAGACAATTGCTTGGCAGTTGGTCAACGTCAAAAGCCAATGACTAAAAAGCGCATAGAGCAATTCCGCGCTGGCACAGATGGAATGGATGAAGAAACATTACGCCGTTATCATCGCAACAAGACAATGATTGACTTGTCTCAGATTCCTACAAATTATCAAACGGCAATTCTTGAAGAGTATAACATAGACAAAGATGTTGGACGGTCTCAACTGTTTAACTTCTTTGTTAACCGAAAACTCAAAAACCTAATTTCAGATATACAGGATTTTTAAATGGCAGTTAGAAGATCAATTTCAGAAATCATAAATAAAGCAATAGAAATACCAGTTAAGAAGGATAAAGTGGCATGGCTTCAAGAAAACGAAAGTCAGCCACTAAAAACCATTCTTAAACTTTGGTATGATGAAACTGTCGAGTTTTTAATTCCCGATACAGCTCCGCCTTGGAAAAAGAATGAATATGAGGATGAAGCTAAAAGTTTGTTATATCACGAAGCTCGTCGCCTTAAGATTTTTATCAAAGGCGGAGGTTATGATAATTTAAACCAAATTAAGCGTGAAAGTTTATTCATTAGTTTATTAGAAGATGTTGATAATGATGACGCTGAAATGTTGTGTAAAATGATTACTAGAAAATCACCAAAAGGATTGTCTTTAAAGACAGTCATGACAGCGTTTCCTGACTTAATAGAAATTAAAGAGAAAGTATCATAGGAAAGACCAATGGCTAAAAGTTTTAAAGAGTTCCGTGAAGATTGGGAACACGACGAATGGGGTCACAACGAAGAACGGAGCGTACGCAGTAAGGAAAAGCGTATGAAAAACCGGCGTGATAAAAAGAAACTAAAACGGCAAGAAAGAAATTCCCATCTTGATACTGAAGAGCAAAAAAGATAATTCTTTTTCATATTAACTATTGACATTTGAGTACAAATAGGTTATATTGATTCTATAAGGTAAAACAAAAGGAATCAATCTTATGGGTACTTCATCAATGATCGCAAACTACAACGAAGACGGCACAGTTACTGCAACATATTGTCACTATGACGGATATCTTGCTTATAACGGCCGTCTTCTTTTTGAAGCCTATAACACACCTGAGAAAGCAAAAGCTGTTGCTAATGCTGGATATATCTCAGGTTTAAAAGAAGACCTACAAACATCTTTAGATGAGTCGGTCCATACAAATCAATCCCCTGTTACATATAATTCTGTTGAAGATTACTTAGCTGAAGGTCGTGAGTTTGCCTGCGCTGATTATCTTTACCTCTTTGACGGCGATGCATGGTTTTTCGCTCCAACTAACGGTCCAAGCGGCACTTGGTTAATGGAAGAAGTTGAAATGAATTTAAATGAGGTAATTGCATAATAACTATTGACATTTGCTCGCGAATCAGATAGATTGTATATATCAAAACAAGGAAAATGAAAATGAAAAAGTTAAACCAAACAACACTGAAAACAATCCGTAACGCTGACAAGGATACACTTGACGCAATTATCACGGAAGTCAAAAATCGTCAACGTCAAATGCAACGTGAAATCGGAAACGCATTTAACGTCGGAGATAAAGTTTGGTTTGACGCAAATCGCCGTGGTCGTATTGAAGGTCTGATTTCAAAAATCAATCAGAAGACTATCGTCGTTAAAACTCCTACCGTAACTTGGAAAGTTACACCATCACTATTAAAGAAAGTAGCCTAATATGTATAACCGTTCTAATGAAACCATTGCCGATAAAGTCATCCTAGTTGACGTTGACGGAGTACTCCTTGATTGGGAATACGCATTCACAGGTTGGATGGAACGCCATGATTATCAAATCCAAGAAGGCATGGAAGATCAATATGATATGACTCTTCGCTATGGCTTACGAGTTGAAGATAAAGAACGGATTGTTCGTATGTTTAACGAGTCTGCTTGGATCCGTAAACTTCCACCTTTGCGTGACGCAATTAAGTATGTCCGGAAACTCCACGAGGAACACGGATATGTTTTCCGAGTAATCAGTTCACTGAGTACTTGCTATTATTCTCAACATCTTCGGACTAAAAACTTGATTGAAATGTTTGGTCCTAGTGTATTTGAAAACTTTACTTATCTTGACACTGGTGCTGACAAAGATGATGCTCTTGCACCATACGCTGGAACTGGTTGTTATTGGGTTGAAGACAAACCCAAAAATGCAGACCTTGGCACTGAACTTGGTTTGGAAGCAATCCTAATTAATCACCATCATAATGAAAATTCTGATATTAATTCTTTAACCACTCGTGTAAATAATTGGAAAGAAATTTATGAATTAATCGCCGGATGACTGTTTTGCATTATAAATAGTTTTACAATTGGTAAATTGGTACACTATGAATTATTTGAAAAAGAGGAGACTTGATGCCAACCTATACGTTTGAAGATACAAACACTGGTACTGTATTTGATAAAATTATGAAGATCTCAGAGCGAGATCTCTACCTCAAAGAAAACCCTAATATAACTCAAAGAATTGGAAGGCCACCAGCTATTGGTGACTCAGTACGTCTTGGTCTTAAAAAGCCTGACGCTGGGTTTCGTGATGTTTTAAGCAACGTAAAAAAGCACCATCCAAGTTCAATTAAAAAAGGTGGAGCTCAAAATAAAATAAACACGTGGTAATAAACCACTAGGAGGTTTCATGGCTAAACAGCGCAGACTATCCCGGAAAGAAAAAAGAAGAGCAGAAAGAGATCAGGAACATATGATGCGTGTTTTAAACACTAAGTTTTCAATGCGACAAATAAAACCATTAACACCATCTCAATCTGATTTATTTGACTCTTATCAACAAGGATTTAATCTAGCAGCCATCGGAACGGCAGGTACAGGAAAAACAATGTGTGCTACATATTTGGCACTCAATGATGTACTACAGAAAGGAGAATATGAAAAGGTCGTCATAATTAGATCTGCAGTTCAGACAAGAGAGCAAGGTTTTATGCCAGGTTCTCAGGCACAGAAAGAGGCAGTGTTCGAAGCACCGTACACTGATATCACAAACGATCTATTTGGAAGAAAGGATGCTTATCAAATTTTAAAAACAAAAGGTATGATAGAGTTCAAAACATCATCATTTGTAAGAGGACTCACGTTTGACAACGCAATCATTATCGTAGATGAATGCCAGTCAATGACTTACCACGAACTTGATAGCATTATTACTCGAGTCGGCGAATCATCAAAGATTATTTTCTGTGGTGATACAAAGCAAGACGATCTTCAGCAATCTCGAAACAGAGCAGATATTACAGGCTTACATGACTTTATAAAAGTTTTAAGCGCCATTCCATCTTTTGACGTAGTAAGATTTGGAGTGGAAGATATTGTTCGGTCAGGATTAGTTAAAGAATATATAATCGCAAAAGAAAAACTTTTAGAGGCTGCATAAAATGCCAGAAGCTGCACGCGGAGATTCAGTAGATACTGTGGATACAGTACATCCTGCAACAGGAGACGCAGATACAGATGATAGTTCATTCTGTGACGTAGATCCTATTGTCACTTCAACCAACGAGTGCAGCGAAAAAGTTTTTGCAATGGGAACAGGTGTTGTCCGCGGAAACAACAAAGTTACTGCTCATCCAATAGGCGGCACCTGTTCTACTCATACTCCGATTTTTAACTCGGGTTCAACTAAAGTAAAAATTGAAGGAAAGAAAGCTGGGCGGAAAGGTGATACCTATCTGTGCGGCGCAAAAATAACATCAGGAGCGTCTAAAGTAATTATAGGCGGCTAATTTATATTATGTTTAATCATGTTGAGCACGGCGTGGTGCTTCCCAAATTAACACGCGAAACCACTAAAAGTGGTAGAAAATACTTTACACCGGAAGGTAATGCATATCCGTCAATCACAACGGTTCTCGGTGTATTGAATAAAGAAGGCATTCTTGCATGGCGACAAAGAGTCGGCGAAGCAGAAGCCAACAGAATATCACAACAAGCTGCAACTCGTGGTACTGCGGTCCACAAACTTGCAGAAGATTATTTAGACAATAAAGAGGATTGGAATAAAGGTGCAATGCCTTCAAATCTCCAGTCCTTTAATGATTTGAAATCTATACTTGACCAACGATTAAATAATGTTTGGTTTCAGGAAGAGTTCTTATATTCTGATAGACTAAAATGCGCAGGACAGGTTGACTGTATTGCTGAGTTTGACGGTCAGCTTTCTATTGTTGATTTTAAAACATCAAGGAAACCAAAAAAAGAAGAATGGATTACCAATTATTTTATTCAGGCATCTTTTTACGCAGCAGCATTTTATGAACGAACGTCCATACCGATTAAGCAAGGTGTAATCTTGATAACTGTAGACGGTTCAGAACCACAAATCTTTAAAGTCAACACTTATGATTATTTAGAGCATTTCATTGCAGTACGAAAAAAGTACAAAGAAATGAAAGAACGCCATTGACATTCATTATGAAATAGATTATATTGATTCTATAAATAAGGAGAATCACTATGACTAAGTTTGATAGAAAAAAGTTTACCTACCACGGCGGATATCTTGAGTACACAGGTACTTACGAAGGTCAGCCAACATGGGATCAAGTTGCTCCTAACTGTCATCCTTCGCGCGTAGGTATGCCAAAAGAATTGTTTATCGCTCGCTTTAAGTATAGCGGTGGACCTGTTAAAATGGGTGCTTTCAAAAAGTTCCTTATTAATAACTTCACAGTTGAAGAATATGTTGAAGCTCGTAAAGACGAAGGTATTGACGGTGCTCCGCTTCGTATCTTGCAAAACAAAGGATTTGCTATATGAATATATTTGTGTTATCTGAAGAGCCGCGAGAAGCGGCTCAGATGGTCTGCGACAAACACTGCAGTAAGATGATTATTGAGTCTGGACAAATGCTGTCCACGGCTCATCGTATGCTTGACGGTTACATGGAAAAACGTCCTTCAAAGTCAGGTAAGGTTATGGTTAAGTACTATGTTCATCCTAACAGTAACCTAGAAAATACCTTATATAAAGCAGTTCACCACCATCATCCATGCACAATTTGGTCTATGAAATCAAAGGCCAATTATCTATGGCATTATGAGCACTTTCTCGGGCTTGTAGATGAGTTTCTAGTAAGATACAAAAAGCTTCATATGACTGCAAATAAGTTGACTGAAGTACTTGCTCAGCCACCCGAAAATATACCAGATGTAGGTTTGACAGAATTTCCTCAAGCAATGAATAACTTTCCATTGTGTAAAGTTGCAGGCGATCCAGTTGCGGCATATCGTAAATACTATCATATGACTAAAGACTTTGCCGTATGGAATAAAGGCCGTGAAGCTCCTTATTGGTGGCAAGGTTTTCAAGGATATCCAGCTTGAGATATGTAATCATTGACGAAGAAATGGGAGTATTCCTTGGTACTCATCGTATGCCCGTTCCTGGCGGAAATGGTATACTGAGTATCATGAGAATATTTTCAAAAAATGATATGTTCGGTATCAGCAGGGCATATTCTTTTGATACAAAAAGAGAAGCATTTAAATATATGCAAGCCTTTTTAATTGAGGATTATCCTTTATGCAAAGTTGCAGAAATACATTCTGACGGTCAATATGTTGATGTAGTGGATCTGATTAAATCTGGATTCACTCAATACACTCATGATATGATTGACGCTTTACCAATGCATAACGAAACAATCCACTAAAATAATTTAATTTGTTTTCATTTTATTGTTGACATTCTATATAGAATCAGTTATATTATTAATATAACAAATGAAAAGGAATCAGACAATGACAACTCAAGCTCAAAAATTTTGGACGGAAACACCTCTTACAAACGTAGCTAAATTGGTTGCCGTGTATCGTGAGTACGCTAAAGATAGTGGCGATCTTTCTGATATGTATAACGAAGATGCTGACGATTTTCACAAAGCTATCAGCTTGTTCCGTCAATCAGATTCCGAAACGCTTGCAAACCATGTTCAATTTATGGATACATCACCTCGTGAGGCATTGGTTTTGGCTTTTGCTAAAGACTGTGATAACGAGTTTGTTAAGTCTTACCTTGGTTATGAATTAGCTTAATTAACAGTTGACATTATAATGGAATCAGTATATACTAGTTATATACAAAATGAAAAGGAAAATATACTATGGCACATGAATTAGAAATGATTAACGGTCAAGCTCAAATGGCGTACCGTGAAAGTCAAGGTCTACCTTGGCATGGTTTAGGTGTTCCTGTTGGCGATGATATGTCGCCGCAGCAAATGATGGAAGCAGCAGGCCTTGACTGGTCAGTTGAAAAAGTCAACACATTCATCAATTATAACGGTGAGCAAAAAGAAACTGGTCAACAAGCGTTGGTCCGTTCATCAGATGGAAAAATCCTTACACAAGTTGGAACTGGTTGGAACCCAGTACAAAACTCTGAAGCATTTGAGTTTTTTAACGACTTTGTTTCAAACGGTGATATGGCTATGGATACAGCCGGTTCGTTGAAAGATGGCCGTTTGGTTTGGGCTCTTGCCGATGTCCGTGATGGTTTTGAGCTTTTCGGTGGTGATGCCGTTAAAGGCTACCTTTTGTTTTCTAATCCACATGTTTACGGAAAAAGCATTGACATCAAGTTCGTAATGGAACGTGTTGTATGCAATAACACATTGGCTGTAGCTCTTAACGAAAAGAACCAACCATCTGTGCGTGTAAATCACCGTTCAGTGTTTGATCCTGAAAGTGTTAAAGAAATTCTTGGTTTATCTCACAACAAAGTTGAAAAGTTTAAAGAAGCCGCCGAGTTTCTTGGTTCTAAAAACTATGACAAAGAAGTACTTAACCGGTTTATGGCAAAGATCTTTGGAGAGTCGACTCGCGAAGACCGTGATTTGTCGCGAACAGCTGAACGTGCTGTTGAAGTTGTTGAAAACCAACCAGGAGATAACTTCCGTCCTGGCACTTGGTGGAACGCGTATAATGCAGTTACCTATATGGCTGACCATGAACTAGGTCGTTCTGCAGATACACGTATGGCATCTGCTTGGTTCGGAACAAACGCAAAGCGCAAAGTTGATGCGTTAGATCTTGCATTGGAGATGGCTAATGCTTCGTAAATTTCATAACCATATGAAAAATCTAAAACCTGCTGAAATAGTCCTTTATGGGCTATTTCTAGGTCTAGTAGCAATTTGGCTTGATATGAACTTTATCCCAGGTGGTATATATTAAATGCTTTATCTTTATGGAATTATATTAACTCACATCATAGGTGGCGCTGGATATTTTTATACGCACGGTAACGAATACTTTTTAATTCCAGGAGCTGTATTAATTTTTTATAATATGTATCAGTTTGGAAAGATTTCAACGTTAATGTTGAGTCCTAATTGGACCATTGAGTTAGCGTTTGACGAAGAGTCAACATGGAGAGAAAAGCTTTTGGTACAAGGCTCAGCTTTAATTACACTTGCGTATCTTTATAAAGCAGGCTATTTCTTTATGGTTGGATTTATGTCATTTTATTCAATTATTGTATTTACTGCGCTGCTTATTACTATATCTAACATC
>Ga0209603_1002600_pt1 | contig 16426 bp, 22 predicted proteins | sample COGITO_mtgs_1206_FD_184812 | JGI IMG/M metagenome (GOLD analysis project Ga0209603, IMG submission 184812) | Pelagic marine microbial communities from North Sea - COGITO_mtgs_120607 (SPAdes) (version 2) | ecosystem: Environmental > Aquatic > Marine > Epipelagic ... | reverse complement strand
CGTCTTCGCAGATCAAAAAGAGCAGGCAAAGGAAATTGCCAGCATGCGCCGCTAATCAAAGGAAATACAATGAAAACTTTTATTACAGCATTTTTTATGCTACTGGGAATCGTTACCTCTGCAACCGCGACACAAGCAAAAGGATTGTTTACAGCAGATGACAAACCTGAAATGTGGTGTCTAGCACTAAACATCTATTATGAATCACGTTCAAGCAATCGGGCAGATCGTATGGCAGTTGCAGATGTAGTATTGAATCGTGTTAATCATACATATTATCCCAATACAGTGTGTGAAGTAGTACAACAAGGCAAACAGTATGCCGACGGGCGTATGGTGCGCAATCGTTGTCAGTTCAGTTGGTACTGCGATGGTAAGAGTGATTGGCCTACCAATATGGATGCTTGGGTAGAAGCACAGCAGATTGCATACAATATGCTAGTACACAGCGATGCTCGCGGCATTACAGAAGGTGCAACACACTACCATGCAACATACGTAAGCCCTCAGTGGGCACGAGACTTTGCACTAGTTGGACGCATTGGCGAACACATTTTTTACCGTTGGGAATAAAATGGTTGACAACAGAACTAAATCATGTATAATATAATTATAGTTAAACACACACACGGAGAAAATCTATGAAAGGCCCAATTAAGGCACTAGCACTAACCGCAGGCATTGCAGCTCTTGCAGGCTGTAGTTCGATGAAAGAGATTGAAGTGCGAGAAACTAAAGCAAGTCCTAAATGGTATATGGACTGTACACAAATTGGTAAAGAAGGTTTCTTGTTTTGGAAAGACGAATATGCGTATGCATGTGGCATGGGCGAAAGTAAGTACGAACAAGCAAGTGAAGCACAGGCGTATGCGTTTGCTGTAAAAGGTTTTGCAGAACGTATTAACGGTACTGTTAACAGTTCTACGGTTGTAGACATTAATAACGATACACGCAACACTCGAACAGTTGTAGAACACAGTGTACAAGATACTGTAATCCGCGAGCATTTAGAAGTTAAACGTTATGCGTATGAACTAGGTAGTACCGGAAGAGTACATACATATGTACGAATTAAAATGCCATTAGAAGTGTTTGAACGTTTAATCCAAGAGGCTAAAGATGCTAAAGTACCTAATGTTCAGTATAACAACGGTTAGTTTGCTAGGAGGATGTTCTAGTACACCTAGCACAGTTTATCAAGCAGAACAAGCACCATATTGTAATACTGAAGAAACTATAGTTAATACCAATGGTATAGTATCAACACAGACTAGACTAGAGTGTTCAGACAAACCTAAAGTACATCATTTATCTAGAGATATTGGCGTAGCAGGAATGTGTCGATCTTATGAAAAACAAGTAGTTAGACCTAACGGACAAAATATGAGCATTAGAGGAGTAATGTGTCGTGATAAAATTACTGGTAAATGGATTCCCGCTGATCCTAATCTTAGCTATTAGTGGATGTTCTAGTTCTCCTTATTACGGAGAAATGAGCACAGCTGATCGTTATACAACTCCTAACAACTTAGTTTCTTATGCATATAATATAGGAAAGCATAGTGCATACAGTGTTCCTCGAGAAGGTAGAGAAAAGCACGAACGTTGTGTATACTTTGCACTCGACAGCTTAAATACTGGAGAACACTGCGAGTGGGCAACTCGTACAGCACTAGGTAACGTACAAGTTATTAGTCATTATCCAGCAGGCAGCGGCTATTGTACAACATTATTAAATTCAGTTATGTACAAAGGAAAAAGTAAAGCCTGGCGAGATACTGCATGTGTAAGTGGTACAGGTAATAACTGGCAGTTTATTGGGTCATAGACTAAGGAATAAATATACTACTATGTTATTAGGAATCTTAACTTTAATCACAGCACTATGTATCAGTGCTGTTGCAATATATTACTCTGTGGCAGGCCTTGTTGCTATCTTTGCCGCGGCTGCACTTCCCATTATGATAATGGGCGGTGTACTTGAAGTATCCAAACTTGTTACAGCAGTATGGCTACACAAGTATTGGAAGCAAGCAACGTGGTGGCTCAAAACCTATCTAAGTGTTGCAGTATTTGTGCTTATGCTTATTACAAGCATGGGCATCTTTGGCTTCTTATCAAAAGCACACATTGAACAAACAGCACAAAGCACAGATAATATTGCTCGTGTAGAAACACTACAAAGCGAAATCAATAGACAAAACGCAATCCTTGAACGTGCTGAAACTAGAATACGTCAACTGGAGTCTAGTGAAACTGGCGCTGACTCAAACATACAAGCTCAGATTGACAAAGAACAAGAGCGCATTGATCGTGCGTTTGAACGTATACAGCCTGCTATACAACAGCAGAATCAAATTATTGATGATGCTAGAGGCAACGATGCAACACGCACTAAACCATACGAGGATCAGCTTACGAGTATACAAGCAGAAGTACTACGATTGGAGCAAAGTGCAAGAGAATATGAATCTAAGATAAGCACACTTGAAGCAGACACCAGTGCTGTACAGCCGTTGTTAGATAGTATTAGTAATATAGAAGCAGAGATTATTCGTGTTACTAACCAACTACAAAGTGGCGAACGTGATCAAGTACGTGCAGGACAAGCAATCATTGGCGTAAGCAGTGACGGTGCTTTTGGAGGCAACACACGCAGAGCACTAGTGGCATGGGTAGACGCTCAACGAGCCCGTATAACGCAGGTTCAACTCGATGTGTCACAACTACGCCGAGACAGTACAGCACAAGTAGATGCAGAACGCACACGCCTTGCAGCCGTTGTTAGTGATATACGCACAACACAAATACCTGCACTAAAAGAACGTGAGATTGCAATGCTAGGCAAGATTGACGAAGTACGTCAAACAGAAAGCCCTGCTATTGCAACAGCAAGAAACGAAATACAACGTCTACGTGAAAGCGCAGAAGCACAAGTAGCACAGTCGCAAACACTAATCACTAGACTACAAGCACAGTTAGCTAACTCAGATAACGCTGACGAAGTCCAAAAGGCCGTAGACGAACAGTCCGAACGAGTTCGTTTGGCTTCACTAGAAATCGAATCACTAACAGATGAAAAGATTACATTAGAATCAGAATACCGTAAACTAGAAGCGGAAGTAGGCCCAGTAAAATATATTGCTGAGTTTGTTTACGGTGAAGATGCTAACAACAACATGTTAGAAGAAGCAGTGCGTTGGGTTATTATTACAATCATATTTGTATTTGATCCGCTAGCAGTCTTATTGCTAATAGCAAGCCAATATACCTTTGAGTGGAGATCACGCAAAGATGACGACGGTGAACGTCTTCGGCTCGAGAGACAAGAATTCGAACGAGCAAGAGCACAAGCAATAGTTGACAATCCTGGAGTTACATTTGATGATCCTGTACCTCCAAATATTAGTAGTCCGTCTGAAGATAATGAGCAGAAAGAAAAAGTAAATGCTACCGACGCAGATGACTCGGCTAACGGAGTGGAACAGACTCAAGTACCGCTTGATGAGGATGCAAAAAGAGAAATAGTAACACTGTATACTCCTCCCCAAAAAAAAAATATCGAATCGTCGGAAGAATTAAAAGAAGTTAGAACTAAAGAACTCGAAAATCAAGAAAATGACAATATCTGGAATGCTGCGAAGCGTTCTTGGAAGGAAGATCATCCTAATCAAAACGTCAAAGCATTTAAAAAATTATACATAACTGGCGAAATAGATAACTTGCCTTGGGAAAGTTATATTTCGCAACGTCCGTATATTATGAAAGAGCGCGGACAACAATTAGAAAAAAATAAACCAGATCAGCCAAGTCAACCTGACAATTTTAGATATATACAAAACGAAGAACAAGACAATAATACAATTTGGAATAGGTTAAAACGTGACTGACAAAATTATCCTTATCACTCCGCCTGATAAGATTTTTAATCAAAATTATTCAATAGCATTAATTTATCCAAGTGATGCTGTTAAACAACAAGCTCAAGATATATTAGCTAGCACAAATGGTCGACAAAACATTTATCTGTATAATGTTAGCGACGAAGATAAAGATATAGACTGGTTGTTGTCTGTATGCAAGATGTGCGATGTAGTAATATTAGATTACGATAACTGTTCTGCACATGTTAAACAATTATCTGCATATATTGTGTCTCTCTCGAATACTTATTGGTTGACAAGTTCAGATACAATGCAGTATAATAAACTGAGTCCAAATAGAATTTATGGTCTTGATGTAATTGAAGATTTAATAAGAGGATCAAATGAAAAATCATAAAAGTGAATGGCAATTGCCTGGAATGCGAGTTGAAGTTAGAAACGGAGATGTAAATAAAGCTCTCCGTATTTTAAAGAAAAAAGTTCAACAAGAAGGAATTATACAAGAAGTTCGTGATCGAGAAGCATACGTAAAGCCAAGTATGAAACGTGCTAAAGCAAAGGCAGCAGGCAGAGCTCGGTGGCTTAAACAACAACGTAAAAATAACGAAAATTAAGAGGTACAAATGCGGTTAGAAACCGATATTAAATTAGATTACAAAGACGTGCTTATTCGTCCAAAACGTAGTACACTTAAAAGTCGCAGTGAAGTAAGTCTAGAACGCCGTACAAAGTTTCGCAACTACGAACCTCCATTTCCGCAAAACATTGAAGACTATCATTACGATGGCGTGCCTATTATGGCTGCTAATATGGATGGTGTTGGTACTATGGAAATGGCTGACGTGCTTGCAACAGGCAAGATCTTTACTTGTTTAGTTAAAACATACACTGCTGAAGAACTTATCAAATACTTCTATGGTGATGGCTTGGATCGCACAGACTATGTGGCAATGAGCATTGGTACTAGTGACCACGATTATTATAAACTAGTCAACGTATATGAAAAGTGCGAAGACAACTTGAAATATGTGTGCATGGATATTGCAAATGGTTATAGTGAACACTTTGCTGATGCAGTTCGCCGTGTGCGTAAAGAGTTTCCACACCTAGTAATCATCGCCGGAAATGTAGTAACAGGCGAAATGACGGAGGAACTTATTCTTGCAGGAGCAGACATTGTTAAAGTGGGTATCGGGCCTGGTAGCGTTTGCACTACTCGTATCCAAACTGGTGTGGGATATCCACAGCTCAGTGCCGTTATTGAGTGCGCTGATGCCGCTCATGGCCTTGGGGGTCATATTATTGCTGACGGTGGTTGTACCTGTCCTGGTGATGTTGCTAAGGCTTTTGCGGCAGGGGCCGACTTTGTAATGTTAGGTGGTATGCTTGCTGGACACGATGAAGGCGGCGGCGAAGTAATTGAAAAATATTATAAGACAGGCGAGTGGGTTCGTAATGAACAACAACTTGATGGTCTAACTCAATCAATTACTTGGGAAGATGGTATAGAAAGAAAACAGTTTGTACAGTTCTACGGTATGAGTAGTGAAAGTGCAAACGACAAACATTTTGGCGGACTCAAAGATTATCGTTCATCAGAAGGACGCACAGTGCTGGTGCCTTACAGAGGTGCTGTAGCTGCTACAGTACAGGACATTCTAGGAGGTGTGCGTAGTACTTGCACTTATGCAGGTGCTAAAACAATCAAGCAACTACCTAAGTGTGCAACATTTATACGCTGTACACAAACTCACAATCCTATATATGAACGGTCGACTATCGGTAAATAATTTTTTAAGACGCTTAAAAGGTCTTAAATTATCTTGCTTAACTAAGGAGAACATATGCAAATTAAAACTATACTTGACAAAATATGTGTCAAACCGTCCGAAGTAGACAAACAGACTGCTAGTGGACTATACATTCCAGAGACTTCTAATGAGTTGCCAATTAAAGGCATTGTCGTAAGTGTCGGAACTGGTCGCATATCACGTGACGGTAATATTGTGCCGTTAAATATTAACAAAGGCGATACAGTAATGTACCCGCAAGGCGCTGGGCATTCGATTAAATTAGACGACGAAGAGCATTTAATTTTAACAGAAGATCAAATCTTAGCAATAGTAGATTAAGGAGAACACAAATGGCATTACCAAGAGAAGTAAAATTTGGCGACGAAGCTAGATCAGAATTATTAAAAGGTGTTAATATCTTAGCAAATGCTGTAAGAACGACACTAGGACCAAAAGGTCGTAACGTAGTAATTCAACGCCCGTTCGGCGGACCACACATTACCAAAGACGGAGTAACTGTAGCTAGAGACATCACACTAGAACATAACATTCAAAATATGGGTTGTCAAATGGTTAAAGACGTTGCGTCTAAGACTGCTGACGATGCAGGTGATGGTACAACTACAGCAACAGTTCTTGCACAAGCAATTGTACAAGAAGGTATGAAGCTTGTATCAGCTGGTATGAACCCAATGGATCTTAAACGCGGTATTGATAAAGCAACTAGCGCAGTTGTAACAGAATTAGAGAAAATTTCTAAACCGTGTACTACTCAACAAGAAATTGAGCAAGTTGGTGCTATTAGTGCAAATTCTGATTACAAAATAGGTAAACTAATTGCAGACGCAATGGAACGTGTTGGTAAGAATGGCGTTATTACGGTTGAGTCAGGCCGCGGTCTTGAAGACGAACTTGATGTAGTTGAAGGCATCCAGTTTGATAGAGGGTTTCTAAGCCCTTATTTTGTAAATAATCCAGAAAAACACAGTGTTGAATTTGAAGATCCGTTTATTGTATTGATTGACGAAAATCTTGGAACTTTGAGAGAGATTATTCCGACTCTTGAAGCAGCAGCAAGTGCAGGAAAGCCGTTACTATTGATTGCAAAAGATATTGACGGCGAAGCATTAGCAACAATGGTTGTAAACTCTATGCAAGGTACTATTAAAGCATGTGCAGTTAAAGCACCCGGCTTCGGTGACAAATATCGTGAACAAATGGAAGACATTGCTGTTCTTACTGGTGCAACACTTATTACCGAACACAAAGGATTAACTAGTGATAAAGTAGAGTCGTCACATTTTGGCACAGCAGCCCGTGTTATTATTACAAAAGATTCAACAACTATTGTTAGCGGCGGTGGCGATACAGATGAAATTAAATCTAGAATTAAAACGATTGAAACACTTTTAACAGATCCAGATCTTTCAGAATTTAATAAAGAACGCCTGTTTGAAAGACTAGCAAAGCTAGACGGTGGCGTAGCAGTTATTAAAGTAGGCGCTGCAACTGAATTAGAAATGAAAGAAAAGAAAGATCGAATCGACGATGCATACCATGCTACTAAAGCAGCAGTCGAAGAAGGAATTGTTGCAGGGGGAGGCGTTGCCTTAATACGTGCGAAACAAAATTTATCTAATTTAGAGTTTGACAATATTGATCAAGAGTCGGGAATTAAGATTGTGATGAAAGCAGTTGAAGCTCCTGTACGTCAAATTTGTATAAATGCCGGCGACAGTCCTGATGTTGTAGTTAATAACATTCTTACAAACAACAAAGATTATGGTTATAATGCGGCTAATGGTGAATATGGCGACATGCTAGAACTAGGAATTATCGATCCAACTAAGGTTACTAAAACGGCTTTACAAAATGCAGCAAGCGTTGCAGGATTGATTTTAACATCTGAATGTACTATTTCAGATATTCATAAAGATGAACCAGATCCGAACGCAGACGCAAGGATTGGTTAATGAGATAAATAAAAATGTACGCCGAAAGGGTACAACATTAATCTTGCTTATTAAAGGAGAAACAAAATGACAAGACTAACAACTCTAGACATACCTAACCTACACAGAGCTACAATTGGCTTTGACAGAATGTTTAATGAACTTGAAAGACAGTTTGCAAACAGTCCAAATGGTAATGGCTATCCTCCATACAACATTGCGCAAATCAACGACGACGAGTATATGATCTCAGTTGCCGTTGCTGGCTTCGGTATGGACAATCTTGATATTACAAAGGATGGAAAAATCCTGCGTATTGAAGGAACTGCTCCTAAGGGAGACGAAGATGTAAACTACCTACACAAAGGTATCGGCGGACGTAACTTCCGCAGAGAGTTTACACTTGCTGATCACGTAGAAGTGCATTGTGCAAACCTTGAACTAGGTATGCTAAACATCCACTTGAAGCGTGAACTTCCAGAAGAACTACAGCCTAAGAAAATTGAAATTAAAAATTTCGATGGCTTTGGTAACGGCAATGCGATTGACACTGCGGATTCTTACAAATCTGCAATCGATGGCAAAATTGGCTAAAAAAATATGGGGGGTGAAATATCCCCCATATTAATAATTAGGAGAGAAAAATGAGTACAGATACAGATATTAACATTGATGAAAAAATTAAACAAACAGTTAAAGAACCGAGCAATTATAATGTTATCATGATTAATGACGATGCCACTCCTATGGAATGGGTAATCGAAATCTTAACAAAAATCTTTAAACATTCTGAAACAACAGCTAAAAATCTTACATTGACAATTCATAATGAAGGTGCAGGTATTGCCGGAACGTATACATACGAAATAGCAGAGCAAAAAACTACAGAAGCAATTAACGCTAGTAGAGATCGAGGTTTTCCTTTAAAGGTAAAAATGGATGCAGAATGAGCAATTTAAAAGAACTAACTAAAGAACAACACAATAATGCAGAGCGCCAAGACTTTGTTAAAGTACTAATGAGTGGTAAAATTAATCCACAATTTTATGCAGCATATCTTTGGAATCAACATAAAAAATATGACTTGCTAGAATCTCTAGCAGCAGTAAACGGTATCTGGAGGGATATTCCATTTCCTATTCAACGAAAAATGGCAATCGAACAGGATTTCTTAGAACTATGGGAAGACAAAGAAAATCCACCTACTATTGTTCCTAGCACACACGAATACATTGAACATATGCGTACTATTATGCACGACCGTGATGCTATTATGGCACACATTTATACTTTACACATGGGCGATTTAAGTGGCGGACAAATGATTGGACGTAAAGCACCAGGTGAAGGACGTATGTATAAGTTCGAAGGCGACATTAATGAAATTAAAGAAGCTATTCGTGCAAACACTAGCGACGATATGGCAGACGAAGCAAAATATGTGTTTGAGTCAGCAGCTAGTCTATTTAAAGAACTTATGGAGTTAGACATTGAGCATTATTTGGAATAAGTTAATCGAATGTCAAAATGAAATTATTAGACTATTTGACGAATATGCAACCGAATATGAAGAACTAGGTCTTACCCACTTTAACAGTGATACTTGGATCAATCGTGTTTGGCACAATGATAGTGTACGTAGGGCGCATATTGATGTCGTAGACGCTCGCGATACTAAAGGTCTGTGGATGATGCATTGTACAGTAATGCCGCAACTAAACAACGATGCACCAATCTTTGGTTTTGATGTTATTGCAGGCAAGAACAAAATGACCGGTGCTTTCCTTGATTTTAGTGCAAGCGCAACACTAGACCATCCTATGATGGACGGCTATGCTGACAGTGTAAGAGACTTTATGCCTAAGAAGAAACGTGAACTACCTGACTGGGCAAAGAACATCTTCTCAGATTATATGCTTGCCGCGGGTAATGTAACTACTGAAGAAGAAGCAACTGCTATTATTCAACTGGCATTAGATAACTTAACAACGTATTTGTTAGAAGTAGGCAATTATAATGGCTTTGGTGATAAGGCACTTGTTACGACTGCACACAATTACTATGCACATAATCAGCAACAGAACCCACATACTCCTAGAACAATGAAGAGTCTAGGTCTAGACGAAGATGATGTTGACTTGTTCTGTCGTGACATGTTGTTTCCTAAAATAGAATAAATACTTAAAATAAATTAGGAAGTTATACATGCGATACAGAGACTTTAAAATAGTAGAATCGAAATTATTAGGCGAAGCTAAAGGTATATTTGGACGTAACGCCGGAGACAGATTTGTACACGGCGACGGTAGAGAATATAGCATTGTTGAAGTAGCAGCATATCCAGATGCACAAACACAAAAGTTTGAAACACCTGAAGCACGTGATGCTGCTATTAAAGCATTTCAAGTAGAACGCGGTTCAGAACAGAAACCTGCTGAAATAGAATGGGTTAATAAACCTGCTAGAAACATGCTTGCATTTGGTCTTGCAATCCTAGACGATGCAGATGGCGGACATGTTTATTGGGGCAAATACTTGCAATTCTCTAAACATGATATGTTAGGTACTTGGGACAACAAAATGGTGCCAGCAGGATGGCAACTTGCTACTAAAGGTGCCCAAAAGATACAAGCTGGATATGACCCACAGCACCTAATCGGCACTGAGCAACAGTTTATTGGAGTTCAATCTATCATTAGTCAAGTAGAATCTAAAGCACCAGAAGGTATACAAGATATATTTGTTGGTGCATTAAAGGATCTAGCGCAAGGCAACGGAAATGTAGTATTCCCTGGCATGAATGATCAGGCTCCTGCTATCCGTGACTACTTTGGCGAAATTATGCAACCAGTTGCAATGATGGGCGGCGTTATCGGCGGACAAGCAGAAGCAGCTCGTGAAGTATTAGCAGAAGGCGCACGTTGGAGCGACTGTAAAGTTTATTGGCCGATGGCAATGAATGCTGCATTATGCGATAGTTTCTTAATTGCTCCTAATGGACAAGAAATTGGTATTAGTTCAAAAGGCGGATCTGGTGCAAAGGCCAGTGCTAAGAACTTATGGGACGCAGCACAAAAAGCTAAAAAAGAAGGCAACACAGAGTTACTTGAGCAACACGAATACACTGTTGACATTGTAACAAGATTCCACGAACTAAGTGCTAAAGAAGGACCTTGCTCAGTAGGTGAATACCTAAATATACCAGGCATTGATCAGAAGCTACAAGCTGAAATTAACGAGTACATGCAAAACGGTAAGTCGGATCTAGAAGGAATATCTCAAGCAGCACAAGATGTACTTGCTCCTTACAACGTAGTCGAGAGCACTAAAGGATTTAATGCAGGATATGCAATTCTTTCAGGAGTTGCTAAGACCGTTGCCAAAGAAATCAACAAAAATCCAGAGTTTACAAAAGGTGCATTAGCGTTGCTTAACCAATCAAGTGTTATTCAAGTTTACACTAAGATGGGCAAGCGTGGCGACGATGCAGTACTTGGTGCATTTACAGCAGTATATCCTCCAAACTTTGAAGGCAAAATTAAACTAGACGGCGGCAAGAACTATTATAGTTCACGAGTTGGCGGCAAGATGGCCTTTGGCTTTGATTAAGTAATATTATACGTTTTCATTTAATGACTACATAAAACTTCTCAAGATACACTAAATACTATTGTAGAGCGTGAGGGCGTTACTGTAAGTTATACTTTTTCATTTTAGCAAGCAACGTAGTGCGGCCTATGTCTAACGATTGGGCCGCTTTTGTTTGATTACCACTAGCTAATTTAAGTGCATTTGTAATACGTTCACATTCTAATGCTTCTAATTCTGCACATAAACTATATTGTGCTGCTTCAGGCATTATATCACCGTGTGATCCCCACATTTCGTCGAACATGTCGTAGAAGTATTGTTGTTCTTTTATTGTATTCATATCATTCTCATTATATACAGTTGTAATTTTTGACAAAAATCACTTAAATACAATGAAGGAGTTAAAACTTCTAGGGGGCAATTTATGAGATTTTTGTTTAGCATAATCATATTTATAACAGCTACAACTGCAAGCGCAAGCGAGATGACATTTGAATTTAATAGTCCTGCATTTAACGGTGTAGGATATAGTAGTCATGTTTTGACTATTGAACAGTTAGAAGCTAATCGCAGGCAAAAAATTAAAGATGACGAACAAGCAGAGATAGAAAAAGAAGAGCGTGATTATAAATCAACCAATGCTTACAAGTTTAGAAACAACTTAGAGTCACGTATATATGCCACACTGAGTAAACAGATTGCAGACAGTATGTTTGACGAAGGCACTACATGGGCAGAGCTAACTGAATACGCTGTTGGAACAGTTGTTACATACAACGGCAAAACCTACAAGTCAACTGTTAACGCCAATGCTACAACGCCAGGCTCTGACAGCAGTTGGGTATTAACAGATAGTGACTGGGCAACATCAGAAACACCGTTTGGCGATGTAGTAAGTTGGAAGCGTGAAGACGATAGAATATATGTAGAAGTTAAAGATAGCAACGGCGATACTGTTGCTGAATTTGATGTACCAGTTGGAGAGTTTGCATTTTAATGAAACTGATAGCACTAGCATTAACAGCTACACTGGTACTTAGTGGATGCGCAAGCGTGGTTAATATTCCTGAGCCTGAACCGCCTGAGCTAGTAACAAATGAGAATACAGAATTTAATAAGTTACCTGCACCAGCAACAGGCAGACTAGTAGCAGCAGTATACGGATTTACAGACAAGACAGGACAACGTAAGCCCAGTGATAGGATGGCAAATATTAGTACAGCAGTTACACAAGGTGCAGAAGTTTGGTTAATTAAGGCATTGCAAGAAGTAGGACAAGGCAAATGGTTTCAAGTAGTAGAGCGTGTGGGCTTAGATAATTTGACAAAAGAACGTCAGATTATCCGCCAAGCAAGAGAAAGTGTAGGCGACGAAAGACAGCTAAAGCCTATGTTATTTGCTGGTGTTATAATAGAGGGCGGTATAATTGGATACGACTCCAATGTACTAACTGGCGGCGCCGGTGCTAGATACTTAGGTATAGGGCCTAGCACACAGTATCGTCAGGATGTTGTTACAGTAACGATGCGCATGACCAGCACACAAACAGGCGAAGTGTTGTTGAGCGTAAGCACTACTAAAACAATTATCAGTTCAGGTAGTAGTATGACAGTGTTTAAGTTCTTTGATATGGGCACAGAATCATTTGAAGCAGAAGCAGGACATACTATCAATGAACCGGTTAACTATGCAGTGCGAGTAGCAATAGAACAGGCAGTGGTTGAGATGATCAAGGCAGGCGAAAAACGAAAACTTTGGAAGTTTAATGTGCCAGATACTATTAAAATATCCAATGAAGCGCAGCAAGAAATAATAGAAGAAGTAGAATCATTGGCTGAGTAATTAAGTAGGTGTTAAATTTTTTACACCAGAAGAGTAAATAAAAGTGTATAGTTGATGAGGGTCGCTGTACACAAAGGGGGCAATTATGTCAAGGAATATAAACAAACTAGGTCTAGCGTTACTAGTCTCTCTGCTTGGGACAACAGCAGTGTGGGCAAGCGATGTTTATATAGACCAAGCAGGATCAACAAGCACAATTGATATCACGCAGACTGGCGACGGCAACAGTGTTGGCACCAGTGGCACAGCAAGTACAATCACAGGTGACAACACAGATGTAGATCTTAAACAAATAGGTTCTAACAACCAAGCTGATATATCATCAACTACAGGTACAAGCGGCACTATTTTAGATTATACTGCAACTGGTGGTAGTAATATACTAGCAGTTGAAATTGACGGTGCAGCAGATACTAAGTTGACTACAGTTATCACAGGTGACAGCAACGAAGTAACACTGTGTGGTACACTAGGAACTGACGCAGCAACTGGCTCAAGCGCAACATGTGCAACTGGAGTACAAGCAGATACAACTGACAGCTCAGTTACTATCACAGGCGATAGCAACAAAGTAGCAATCGCAGCAGGCGCAGCAAATGCAGTAAACAACATCACACTTGGAGCAAATGTAAGCAGTAACTTTAATGTAATTAATCTAAAGCAATCAGGATTAGATACTCCTAATGTTACGCTTAACATGGACGGTGATAGCAATGCCGTTAATATCACACAAAACTAAGATACTAGCTATCGCACTAGGTGCACTTTTATTAGTGCCTCTATCAGTGTCTGCAAATGTAGGTAAGGTTACAAAGCAAGAAGGACAAGATGCAAGTATCTCGAGAGATAGCGATACTATCTTAACTAATGAAGGTATTGGCATTAATATGAATGACTCCATTACAACTTCTAAAGCCAAACTAGAACTTACATTTGATGATGATACTAAGGTAGCAATAACACGACAAAGTAAACTAGTGATTGATGACTTTGTATATGATCCTAACAGTGGCACAGGTAAACTAGCAATGAATGTTGCTATGGGCACAGTGCGTTATGCTAGTGGTGCTATTGCTAGAAACAATAGACAGAACGTAAGACTACGCACACCTACAGCGACTATTGCAGTACGTGGTACAGACTTTACTATGACAGTAGATGAAATAGGGCGCAGTCTTGTTATCCTACTACCTACTTGTCCTGAACCAGACGAACCTGAACTATGCTTTACAGGTGAAATTGAAGTTAGTACTGATGTAGGCATGGTAATACTTAATCAAGCATTCCAAGCAACTGTTGTTGCTAGTGCTAGTAGTAATCCTACTAAACCAAAAATTATCGACATACTAGAACAAAACATTGATAACATGTTAATTGTTAGTCCACCAAAAGAATTGCCAGGCGGAATGGCATACATAGATCAAGCAGAAGCTAGTAGTTTCTTAGAAGAAGATGTGTTCCTATTTGAAGAATTAATTGCAGAATATCTAGAAGAAGATAATCTGGCATACAGTGAACTTGATGTTAACTTCTTAAATGGTGAGTTTTTAGACAATATTCTAGATCTAACAAACATGTTAGCCAATGACGAGTTAAGTACTGATCCTGTGCTACCAAACATACACAATTTTAAAAGCTATATACAGTATGCATATAACGAAGACGTTATATTTTTACGTGCAGAACGACCACCGCATGTTGCACAAGTCAATGTAGATCGCTGGACATATGGATTTATAAACATAGCACAAGACGGTATTATAGCACCTATACAAGTCAACGACGGAGGCACAGATGTTGTTATTAACATTACGCAGGATCAGTAGTATATTGTTATTGTTGTTTGCTACAAGTGCAGGAGGACAAGAAACGCCGCCTCCTCCGCCCACACCAGTATACGGACCAAGCGGAGCAAGCGCAGCACAACAAAGTAGAATAGATGCAGCTATTGCAGCAGGGACTGCTGGACGAGGCGCAACTGTTGAAGCAAACATAATGGGCAACGACAACGATATACACATTACACAAGCTGGATCACCAAGCTATTTAAATCTTATGATCCTTGGCAATACTAACACATTTGATGCAACACAAGATATGGCCGTGGGCGCACACGCATATAACGAAACTACTATCATAGGTGATACTAATGATGTTGACCTATACCAAAACGGCACTGGTAATAAAGAAGCATTTATTAGTGTAACTGGTAATAGTAATACAGCAAGCGTAATACAAAAAGATAGTGGCGATCATTATGTTAATCTTGAGATAACTGGCGATAATCATAATGCATCAATTTGGCAATGGGGAAGTGGTGACAAAAGTGCAAATGTAGTACTTGATGGAACACAACCTTGGAACTTTGATTTACAACAAAGCGGACCTTCACAACAAAATTATACTCTGCCGCATGGCATGAGTGACGGATCAGTAGTAAGCGGAACTTGTGCAGCTATAGGCGGCTGCAATCTAAGTGTTATACAACAGTAAATCACAATAGATAGGAATGGAAATCGGTATTATAAATACATTATGATACAGTGGCTGGTTAATACGATTTTTAAAGAGTATATCGACAACTTAGTCGATCGACGGTTCAGGGAGAATACGTATGAGCGAATCAGAGCAGTTCGAACTCAAGAACTCAGAAGCAAAGCAGCCGCCATCAGAGCGACCCTTGATAATAAAACATCAAGGGTTTCAGAAGAAGAACAACCTAAACTACAATCCAGTAGTAGAGTACGAACGGGGAGTGAAGAACCCAAACTATCGGCCCAGGCCGATCAAGCCGCAATAGCAAGAGAAGCAAAAGCCGCAGAGCTAGATGCAATGCGAGCAAAACTAATGGGAAAGAAAACATGAAAATAGATATTAAAGGTATTATAGTGCTAATTATGGCACTAGGACTAATGAGCTTACTAGGACTTATCGTTTATGATGAGTTTAGTATGGCATCAGAACACGATGCTGAATTGGATCAGAACATTATTGAACTATTACAAATGAGCATCACAGGTGTAATAGGCGTAGTAGCAGGATTTGTTGGCGCTGGCAAGAGCGGTGGATGCAATTGTAACAAGGATTAAACTATGAAACGATTACTGAGTCCTTGGTGGGCATTAATTACTCTTACGGCATTAGTGTATGCATTTGCTGTACCCAATAACTTTATACAAAGTATTAAACTAAATTACTTTGATCAATTAATTGTTAACCAAGAACCAGTAGAGAATAATATCTATGTTGCAGAAATAGACGAAGCAGCACTAGAATTGTACGGACAGTATCCATTCCCACGTAACATATACAGCGACATTATCAAAGACTTATACGCACGAGGCGCCGGATTAGTTGTATGGAA
>Ga0209603_1002597_pt1 | contig 16443 bp, 20 predicted proteins | sample COGITO_mtgs_1206_FD_184812 | JGI IMG/M metagenome (GOLD analysis project Ga0209603, IMG submission 184812) | Pelagic marine microbial communities from North Sea - COGITO_mtgs_120607 (SPAdes) (version 2) | ecosystem: Environmental > Aquatic > Marine > Epipelagic ... | reverse complement strand
TACCAGAACCATTAGCACCAATCATCAAGGTCATTTGTGACTTGTTTAGTTCTATCTCAACAAAGCTGTTTCCAGTTGAAAGAAAATTCTTCCATCTAATCTTTTTAAATAATATCATCTTTCACTTGCTTCAGTATATAAATCTTTCATAACACGTTTAAGTTTGTTTTTATCTAAATCACTATCTATTTGTTCTACATAGTTACCTAAAAATGTAAGTGTATCTTCACCTTGTTGTAGTACGCTATCTTTTACTGATGCTGTTATATCTGTATTTAAATCTTCTATAATATTAACTTCGTGTGTATCTACTGTATTATGTAGTCTATCTATTAGATTGTTAAACATTTCTTCATTTGTTTTGTTAGTTACAAAAACTTTAATAAAACAATCTGTAAAATGTGATAAGTCCATATTATGATAATCGTTTTCTTTATCATTGTATATTAGTTTCTTATGTATTCTAATTGGATTGGGTACTCTAGTTATCTCTCTTGTTTCTGTATCTAGTATATGAAACCCTTTTGGACACTTATAATCTGACCAAGTAATTTCATATTGAGAGCCAAGATAGTACACTTGACCATCATCAGATTTTTTATGAAAATGACCAGAGATAACTTTTTCAAATCTGTGAAACATAGCCTTTTCTAAACCTTGTTGGTTCATATGACCAGCGTTCATTTCAAAACCTTTAATCTCTAAATGACCTAACGCAAGTTCAGCGTTTGTATTTTCTATTTCTTTTATTGAGTGGTCATAGTTATCATCACAAATCCAAGGTATCAAACAAATATCGGTGCCGCCAAAATTTACAGTAGTTGCTTTTTCATATATCCAAGGTTCTTTTATTCCATCAAAGGTTGTACATAGTTCTTTGATAGCATTTACTTCATTAGTATTCTTGTAGTAAGTATCGTGGTTACCTAATATAATATGAGTATCAATACCCTCTTTATACAATCGGTGCATAAAGTCTTCTCTAAATGTGTGTGCTGTTTTAAAGTTGATAAATTTTCTTCTATCTACTACATCACCTAAGTGTACAAGTGTTGTTATGTTATTCTCTTTAAGATATGGAAAAAATATCTCATTATAGAATCGCATAAAATAATCCAAAAATGCTGGACTATCATTCCTCGCACCAAAGTGCGTGTCGTTTAACAAAGCAATTTTCATAATTTAGTTGAATAATTTAGATGTAGATTTTCTTACTCTTTTCTTTTTGACTTTCTTTTCAACTTTTTTGATAGGGGTATCTTCCATCTTTAAGTTCTTTTGTAAAAAGTCTCTAAATTGATTCTTAAATTCAGCATCATCACCTGGTTGTAGTGCCGAATCATCATAGTTACTATCCATAATTAGTTTATGTTTGATAGTAGTTTGTTTCTTTTCTTTTTGTATTCTTCTTATAAATGCGTAATATATAATTTGTGTAAAGTAAGCGAAAGGATTACTTGATTTAGCAGGATCAAAATTATCTAGGTATTGTAGACAGTTTTCGATACCATCACTAACCATATCGTCTCTAAATGTATAATTGATAAAGTTAGGTCTATAAGATAAGTGATTTGCTATCTTCAAAAAACAACTACCAATATAATCAGTTACTAGGGGTTTATCTTTTTTAGCTTTTAAAGCTTTCTTTACTTCTTTTTTATAGACTGTCATAGCCTCTAAAAATTCTTTGTTATTAACGTAATGTTCTTTTTTTGCTTTACTCATATTCTTAATATATCACCTTTCTTAACATTTGTCAATGTTTTAAGCCATTTAAAATACTTTTAATTTTACCAATCTCACGGTTGACTTTTTGAAACTTTTGTAGTACAATGAGCTTGTTGAGCGATCAGAGGAATAGAGTCTATTAGTGTACAGTCTTTGTAGGAATATCATAATCATCTAAATCATCTTCATCAAATATTTCATTAACTTTATCATTATCTTCATCACTTAATCTTTCTCTTTTAAATACGGTAGGTTTCTCTTTCTTCGCCAATGGCTCGGATTTATCATAACCCATTACAACATGCGCATAACTTTTACTCATATCAGGATTAGCATTTACAATAGTCAATATCTTATCTTTGGGAATGGTTAAAATGGCATCTCTTGTATAAGGAGACCATTTAATAAGAGCTACATAGTCTTTTAATCCTTGAGTTGTAAACTGTGGTATGTATTTAACTTGTAATGGTTTATTTAATCTCAGCATAGGAGATTTCTCACCAAGTTGTTGTGCTGGTAATGAACAAACTATATCATCACCATTAACTAACTTGATTATCTTAATCGGATTTGGTTGTATTTTTGCTACCATTGATTAACTCCACGTTATGAATTTCGTAATTAAAGTCTTCGCCATTGTATATATTTATTCTTTCCTTAAAGTGTTGAAGTGTATAATTCTCTTTACCATTGTATGAAATATCATCAGCTATATCATATAAAGTGGCTGCGCTGTTATCGTCTTTTAATCTTAATCCTCTACCAATACTTTGTAAGTTTCTTATCCTAGATTTACTAGGACTAGCAAAAACAATGTTATGCAAGTTCCGTATATTAATGCCCGTAGAGAAAGTCCCATAACTTGCAACGATAATAGCGTTGTCAGATTTCTCGGTAATTTCTCTAATCTTTTCTCTTTGCTCTGCGTCAACTCCTCCGTGAACATAGAAGACTTGTTTGTCGGTTGCTCTATCTCGTATAGTTTCATATAAGTTCTTTCCGTGTTTTTCTACATATTGAAATAAACATAGTGTGTTTCCATTTAGCGAAGTCGCCAAGTTTCTTATATATTTATTCCTCTTTTCATTTGCCACCAAGTAATCCATTTCCTCTTGGTATGATTTACCTTTTAGAAAGTGTCTTGCTGTTTGATCGTGTTGTAATATTAAACACATAATTTTTAAATCAGCTAGTCTACCTGTTTCCATTAGTTCACTTGTAGATACAACTTTATTTACTGAACCAAATAATCCTTCTAATACTAACTTGTGAGTTTTACTTCCATCAAGTGTACCTGTTAGACCAACTCTGTATTTGGTCTTTTCTAATTTTGTCATTAATTTCGTAAGCGACACAGCTTTAAATAGATGAGCTTCATCACCTATAATCATACCAAATTGATTAAACCATTTCTTAGGTAAATTATATATTGATTGCCAAGTTGATATAATAACTCTCTTATTAGTTTCTTTTTCGTGTCCTGAATATATCCTATGTACATTTCTTTCACTATTATAACCATAGTCTTTAAAGTCTTTAAATAACTGCTCTACAAGCGATGTAGTGGGCACTATAACAAGGATCTTGTCCTCTTTAGTATCTTTCAGTCGTAATAAATTATATATCAACATAAGATAGATTATGAGAGATTTACCAGAGGCTGTAGGCGATACTAATAAACATCTATCCTTTTCAACAGAATACTTAAATGCTTCTCGTTGATAATCTCTAACTTCGTATGGAAGTTTAAGTGCTTTGATTAAGTCATCAATCTTACTATCGTCAACTGTTTTTTCTTTGATTTTTGTACCATCAACTATATGTACATTGTTTTCTTTACACCAATTTTTTATATAAGGATAAAGACCAGCATATATTTTACCAGTCGCATAAGAGAATAATCTAATCTTACCGTCCCAAACTCTATTTTGATATGCTGGCATAAACTTAAAGCCTGGTACTTCAAATGTAAAATATTCACCAAGTTCTCTACGAATATCAGCCTCAGCTTCTATTTTAAGATATACTTCGTTTACTTTGTCTATGATTAAATAACGGGTGGTTGTCATTATTAGATTGCGCCACTAGTAAACTTCCTCCAGTCAATTGCATTCTTTATTTGAAAACCTCGGTTTGATATTTGTTTGAGTGTTCTATCTAAAAAATCTACGACTGTTTGAATATAATCTACTTTTTGTTTATACTTCGCTAATTCAGGATCAGCGTCTAGGTACTTGTCCACATCAGTTTTTAATAACTTTAAACTAAAAGGTTTAAGTGCATATACTTCTGCTGGTGCTTTACCAGTATAGTATTCCCACTTTTGTTTTCGTTGTGTGTAATATTCTATTTGTGATTTACTCAACAGTAATTTAAACTTTGTTAAGTGTTTTAAAAACTCGTTGTGTATTTGAGGCGTCTTTAATGATTCTAAATCTAACTCAGTATCGTTAATTTTTAGTTTCTTGTCAGCCAAGTCTTGTAATTGTTCTAAATCCATAATATCTCCATAATATATAGTATACCACAAAAACCTTATTTTGTAAAGTCTATGTAGTAGTAATCTGTGTTGTTGATGACCCTACATTAGCAAAGTCATATATTAAGTAACTAAATGATACAGTACAAGTCAAATAATCTACATCAGCGGCTTGTTGATTGTATTGTAATCCTGTAAGACCAGTTGGATACACATCTCTAAATCTTATCTCACATTGCGCATTATTCTTACTTGAAAGTACAGTTAGTGTAGCGTCAGATAATATTGCGCCTGTATCTGCTGCAGCGTACTTTGATTTACCAGCTTCACTTGATACATTAGATGCATTTCTAGTAGGAAATCTATCGTTACCTGAAGTTAGTAAATTTCTAAATTCTGAATTATCTCTCGGAAAACCTATTCCAACTAACCAACCATGTATCTCTTGGAAGTTTTCTAAATTTTCATCTACCAGAAAAGTCATTTGTAATGGCTCGTATGTTAATGTGTCACCAGGTATAGGTATCTTTTTTAGTGGAGTTGCTTGTGTAGTTTCACCTAAATTAATTCCAGGTATATTTACAGAAGTACAAAAGTATTCCACTTTAGGAAGTTTAAGAATACTAAATTTAAATTGAGTAGGACTAGCGTAATCTAATTTTGTAGGTTGTCTAGTTAGTGAGTTTGTAACTGTCATAATACTATTTAGTCGTGTCCTTATCCACCTGTTCCCAGTCCTTTTCGGTAGCTAGTTTTTCAAGTTCTTTTTCTTTACTAGTAAGTACCTTTTTCTTTTCTTGTACTTTCTTTATTTCTTCTTCAATAAACTCTAGTCTATTTTTCTTTTCAGGAAACAACATTAAAGATAAAACTAGTATAGCAATTGCAACTGAAAATATCCAAAAGTATTGTGTTAATATATTTTTCATAGTATTATTTAGTATCTTTATAATGACATTGAAATAGCAAATAAAATAAGCAATGCCAGTAACAGATATGTAAATCTATTTGGTGCCATCCGAAGTGGTTTCCTTTATACTATTTATACATTAGGCATAAAAAAAGGGCGGTTTTTTAGGCCGCCCTTTTTAAATTGTTTGTAAACAAATATTACATTAAGTTCGCAACTTGAACACGTCTGTAGTATCTGTTAGAGTTCGCATTACCAGAATCAGTTATACCAGATACAGCACCTGAAGCAACTGCTCCAGTTTCTGCGAAAGGATTAGCAATTAATCCATATCTAGTTTTGAAACCGATTTTTGGTTGGAACGTATCTTGGCCAACTGCTCTCACCATTTGAAGTGGAACATAAGGACAATAGAACATACCTGCATCGTACGGTGAAGTACCTTTGTAACCAACAACAAAATATTGTTTAGCTACATTGTTTGCACTGTATGGGTCTATGTACACTTTAAATCTACCATTTAATACACCAGCAAAAGTATTACCAGTATCGTCAATGTTTAGATTGTTGTTAAGTGCTGGAGCGTAGTCCAAAACACCTGCCATTTGTAACGCAGAGGCAACATCTGAAGAACAGATAATCATATTACCTTTTCCTCTTCTTGTTCTCTGTGCGATAACGTTAGCTTCTCTTTCAACTTGGAACATTAGTCCTTTGAATCTCTCAACTGACCATCTTCCGTTTGAGTCTGTATCTAAATCAAATACACCCTCAGTAGTTGTATTAACAGCAGCACCACCATTAGTTGATGCACCTTTTTCAGCATTGATGTAAACTGATCTAACAACTTCTCTGTTGATTTCCGAAAGGATTTCAGCAGATAGAATGTTTGCTAGTTCTGTTTCAGCATCTAGACCATGGATTGCTTTTAAGTCTTGAGCAAGTTCCATAGTGTATTCAGCTTTAAGAGCTCTTGATCTAGCAGTTACTGTAGTTTTCTCAATTGAGAAAGCCATTTCAGCAAATGCATTACCAGAAGCGTCTCCAAGTGCTTCAGCAGTTCCAGTAGTCATACCCTCGTTTTTTCTATAAGCGCCAGCTGGGCTGTCGTTTAATAAACCTGGGTTTGTACCTGTGTGTGAACCAGCTGCGTTAGATCCTGAACCAGCACCAGTTTGGCCTGCTGTTGAATCACCCGCTGCGTTTCTTCCTGAGAAATCTGTATCAGCTTCGTCAAATAATGCTTCTGCACCAGTTGCTGAAGTGTATCTACTTCTCATTGCGAAGATTAGACCAGTTGGACCAGTCATAGGTTGTACACCTGCAATGTCGTATGCAATCAAATTAGGCATTGCTCTTCTAACAAGTGAAATTAAAATTGGATCCCAATTTGATGTTCCACCAGTATTGTTAGTAGGCGCTGCTTCGTTTAAGAAAGCGTTGTCTTCTTTTTGTGCTCTTTCTTGGTTTTCCAAGATTGTAGCTGTAACGGCACGTCTGTAAGAGTCTCCGATTTTTGGTAAATCAGGGTGCTCTAGGACTGGCTGCCATTTCTTTTCGTAAGTTTCAGATAAATACATTGTATTTTTCTCCCTCTATATTATTATTTTGACAACTTAATGTCTTTAGTTTTACTTATAGCGGCGCTATAAGCAGCCATGCTGTTTGTTAAATCTGCAGGTTCTACTGTAGATCCATCGCTTACCGCCACATCATCTATATCATTAGATTTCGCTTCTTGCTTACCAAAGTATGACTCTTTAATTGTCGTAACTTTAGTAGTGAAGTCTTCCTCGTTTGAATACTCAACTTCTTCTGCTAGTTTGTTAAATTTCTCTTTTTGAGTATCAGTTAAGTCTTCAGAAACAGCTTTCGCTATATCTTCTCTTTTTAACTCACCAATAGTCTTATTAGATTTAACATTCTTTTCAATTTCTTCGTTAAGTTTCTTTTCAAGGTCTTCTATTTTAGAAGCTTGATCTTCAAGCACATTATATTTTTCATCTGGGACATCAATATAGTGATCTTCAAATAGTTTTTTCAAACCACCAATAAAGTCCTCAGCAATTTCGCCTTTGATACCTCTTTCAATAGCGATCTTGTTTTCTTGCATCCATTCCTCAACAACATAGTTAAGGTATGAGTCTACTTTTTCAACAACATCAGCTTTATGAGCTTCAGTATCTTCTTTTAATTTAGTTTCATACTCGCCTTGTAATCTTTGAGATTCTTCTTTGACTTTTGCTCTAATCGCAGTTTCAAAAATTGTCGCAGCTTTCTGTTTAAATTCCTCAGATAAATCAGAGTCGCCAATAAGTGCATCTACATCTGCTTTGATATCAAGTTCTGATTCTTCTTTTTTATAAGAAGCTTTCATATCTTTTTTATCTTTGTCATCTGCGTGTGCCATTTCTGCCTTCTCTTTATCTTCTAAGGATTTTTCGTCTGTCTCTTTTGATTCACCTTTAAGTTTTGACATTGCATCAGCAGCGCCAGCACTTTTTTGTTGTGCATCACCAGAAACGGGTTTTGTAGATTTTGAAGCGTCTGGATTGCTGTCAGTCGGTTTTACAACCGCTGGACCTAAGTCTTGTGCATCGTTTTTTAAATGCGTAGGCTCAGCCGCTACAGCGTTTTTCTTCGGAGCATCAGCTTGTGGATTTACCACTTCACTAACTTCCTGTTCCATTGCCTCAATTTTCTTATCTGTTTCGGCCATTGAAATCTCCCTTATAAAAATAAACGTTTATTTTTTGTTTCGTTATAGGATATTTATAAGATTAAAGTTTTTGAAGAAAGTTTTTAAAGATATTAACCTTTTTTTCTTCTAATTCTCTTTTTCTTGTTCTATAAATCTCCATTTTCCAAGCGGCTACATCTTGTTCTTTAAGTACGCCGTTGTCCCATACCCACTCTTTACCTTCCATAATACCTTCTACGAAAGCGTCAGGAGCAGATGGGTCTGCTACAATATCAGCAGCGGTTGCGATGTAAAAATCGTCTTTTACAACATTAACGCCACCTCTTTGTACTAACGAACCCATACCACGAGAAGATACACCCAATTGTGCGCCCTCATCAATAAGACCTTTTACAATCTTACCATATGGTGTGTTCATTATTTTTGCTTCACCAATAAAATTATTACCATCTGGATAGAGTTTCGTAATCATATGTGATACTCTTTCTAGGTTGATAGTTGGTCCGTCAGGATGCCCTAACTCACCAAACGCTCTTTTTTTATTGACAAATTCTTGGTTATATCTTTTTACTTCATTTTCAAGTACATCTTTTGGATAGACTCTTCCATTTCTATTTTTTAACTCTGATTGTAAAAAGATACCTTTAATTTTGTAATCTTTCTTACCGTTAGTTTCTTCAATAAGATACTCGGCGTTGTTTATTTCTTCGGAAATTAGTTTCATAGTTTTTCTCTCTCTTATAGATATATTTATACTATTTTTTACCTAAACTCTACAATAATCGTATAGTTATCACCATTCGCAAAGTTTTTAGTTGATAGTAAAACATCACCAGTAGGAGTACCGGCATTGTTTGGAATACTATTTCCATCTGTTCTAAAGTCCATAAAACCGTTACCAGATAAGAATAAAGCAGTTGCGTTTGTTGTTCCGTCCCAAATCAACTCTACACCTGACTTATTATCTGATGTGTTTATTGAATAATATACTCTAGCGATTGATCTATTACCATCTTCACTCATAAAAGTAAGTTCAGATGCATCAACTTTTTTCACTAAAGTTTCGCCAGTTCCATCAGAGAAATTTGTAAGTTTCGCTACAAATTTGACACCTGAAGTATCTGATATTGTTTGTGTTGTTACTGCGTCAGCCATTAGTTTGTATATCCTGATTCTTTTTGCGCCTCTATTACTACATTATAACTTGTAACATCAGAGTCGCTTGTTAGTAAAATATCACCTATTGCATCTTTAATTCTATCTTCACTAGGTTTCAATCCGTAGTTTCCTCTACCCGTAATTTCTACCTTTTTTTCTATATCGTTTTTAAAAAATATTGTACACTTACCAGTGCCTAATATTTCATAATGTATATCTGCGATTGAAACTTTAGGTTCCGAAGTCGCATTATTTGAATTTACTACATCTACCAAAGTCTGTTCGTCTTCACTTCCAACTCCATTCGCTTTAACTATAATGTTAAAACTATTATCCGTTAGCTTGGTAGCCGTAATCATAATTAACTTCTTGGTGATCCAACAGCTGATGCATGACCATCTGCCATTGTAATTTTATCGTCTGCTGCTTTTTCAATAATTACTGTATCTCCTGCTGCATGTAAATATACTTGACCTAATACCGTACTATCTAAACTTCTTATTTCAATAGTTTGAGTACCAGCAGTTGCTGTACATCTAACAAAATGAGCACGACCAATATCATTAAGTGATGGATTGTTTACCACATTACCTTTTGCTATTACTGTTGACATTATTTGTCTTCTCCTAATTTTTCAATTACTTCTTTATCAAAGTAATCTTCTATTTGTTTAACTTCTAAATTATGTATAGCAGCAACTTCTTTAATTGCGCTTTCAAATCTTTCTACAATGTTACCTTTCGCTTCTTTATAAAACGAAAATACATCTTTTACAGCGTCTTTCATATTAGGCGAAAGACTATTGTAAGCTTGTGAATCTATTAATAGATTCTCTTTAACTATTCTGCTCACCTGCATTGACATCTACTCCTACCATGGTATCTGCTGTACCATCTTGTGTTAAGTCCATTTCTGCGGAACCATCTTTGACATCATTACTAGTTTGCACTTGTCCATCATGTGTAAATGTCCCTACATCAGCTATTTCTGGTTTAGGGTCACTATGTGCTTCTACTTCAGGTATAGGTGTATTTGATTGATTAAACAAATTACCAGCCATATCTTTTCTGTGATTATCTAACGTTTGACCAACCTTAACTCTTAATGCATCTTTAAACGCATCACCAGCACCAGCGTTATCGCCTGCCGCAAGTTTGTCAACGAAACTTTTTACTTCTTCACTCATTATTTTTTCTCCTCATTTTGTATTTGAGCCATAGGGTTTTGAATAATACCATCATCAATTTCTTTTTTGATTTGTTTATCCATATCTTCCATTTCTCTATCGTTTTGTTTTAAAACATTTTTTCTTATGTATTGTACAGAATAAAACTTACCAACGTAATCTCTCATCTCATTTGCCAACGCTAATCTTTCTCTTTGAAGTTCAGCATTTTTAAGTTCAGCAAAGTGTCCATCTTGTATGAAATCATACATTATACAATCTTTGACTACGTGCCAGTCAGTTTCAGCTATGACACCTTTTAAAACTAATTGAGTTCTTAAAATGTCATTAAACAATTCTGTAAATTTCTTTCTTAATCTTTGAACAAATTTAGTAAACTTTAATTCATCTCTAGTAATTTCTGAGGCTCGCCCCATGTTAAATCCTTGAGAGCTTTCTAATCTACTAACGGGAACATTAAGAGAACGATATAGTTTCGCTCTAAAATATTCAACATCATTCATCTCACCTAGGTTTTGTCCACCTGGTAAAGTTGTTATGTCAGTGCCTCTTCCACCTTCTCTACTTGGTAACCAAAAGTCTTCAAGCATTGACATATAATTTCTGTCATCTCTAATTTCACCTGTGTTAGCGTCATATACTAATTTATTTCTGTATCTCGCCATAACGTCTCTTAAATATTGTTCGGCTTTTGCTTTAGGCAAGTTACCAACGTCTATTTTAAAGATACGTCTTTCAGGTGCTCTAGCTATTCTATAAATGACCACTGCGTCTTCAATCATACGCAATTGGTTTGTAGGTTTAATCGCTTTGTGTAAGTATGATAAGACCATATTTTTATTTTGATCTATTATACCTGACGGACAAAATGCGATTGTATCTGGTGCTATCTTAATACCTGCGGTACCAGTAGTTCCTGACACACCTCTTTCATTAAATAAAAAGTATTCTACATATTCATCTACAACAGCTAAACTGTTTAGAGCTGACGGACTAGGAACATCAGGTCTTTTCTTTCTGACTTCCCTAATCTTTTTAATTTTTCTTGGGTCAATATATTTTAATTCTACTATACCCTTTTTAGAATTTTCTCTATCAATAATCTTTTGGTAGAATATACGACCATCAACGTACCATCTTCTAAAGATGTCATGGCCTTTTGTATTGAAGTTCATTAATCTTAAAACTTCCTGGAATTCGTCTTCTATTTTTCTTTGTATTTCTCTTCCGTAAGGTAGATTATTAAAGATAACTCTTACTGCGTCTTTCAATTCATTCGCAACAATACCCTCATTGACAATATCTTCTATTGCCATATCGCATTCTGGGTGCATTGCTATTTCTCTATATCTACGGATAAGGTCTTGTTCTGTCTTCGCAGTACCTTCCATGTCCAAATAAGAACCAAAGTGTCCTCCTGCCGATACGGTTTGTGTTCCGTCATCAGCCTGTGAAGTTGTAAAACTTTGTTTTGGATCCGCTTTTTGTTTTAGCTTTGTAATACTAAAACCAAATAATTCAGCCATATTATATTTCCTTTGTTTATAATACTTATACTAGTTCTTAAAAGGGGGATTTTACTCCCCCTAGTAATTTAAGATTAAGTAGTAGTATTTGATTCAAAGTATTGATATGAAAAAGTCACATCAAAAGTTTCAATCGCATCAGTTGTTTCGTAGTCTAATGGAATCCCACCAACTGAAGTAGGGAAAGCCCCTCTCAGTGTGTAAGATTTTATAGTATTACCGTTTCTGTCTAAATGATCTACAAACGCATCAACTTGATAGTCAACTGGGTTAGTTAAACCTTCGTTGTCAGTCATATTGTTAATGCCGTTCTGCCATCTTTCAAACGCATTCTTTAGTCTGAAATTTGTATCATTGTAAGCAGTTACAGTCCACGCATCTATTGTTCTATCCCCTGCAATCTTAATATCTCTACCTCTAAATTTAACATCTATGTTACCTATTGTCATAGCTGGTAATGAAGTAGCTTTACATAAGAAAGCAAAGTCTTCTATTTCTCCGCCAACACTTGCATATCCAGGGAAAGGCATTGTTACCTTAAACTGGTTGGCTCTTGCGCCACCGCCTGCAAGTTTAGCTTTGAAGTCATTAATGTTTGCCATTTTTTATTTCTCCTCTACTAACCTGCTACTTCGTCAAACGAAACGCCGGTTCTTGTTGCAACGAAAGATAATGTAATAAAGTTGATACTTCTAGCTGGTTTAATAAATATCTCAGCTATAAATTCATTTCTATCAATTACTTCGCCTGTGTTGTTAGTTTCATCACATACTACTAAAAAGTCTGTGATACCTCTTCTGCCTTGTACTTCTCTTAGGAAAGGCTCAACGATATTTCTAAAGTTCGCTCTTGTGAATTCATCATTGAACTCAAACAATTGGAATTTAGAAGCAGTTGAAATTGCCTTCTCTAATACAATAAACAATCTTCTTACGTTTATTCTATCAAAAGCACTTGGAGTTGTTAGACCTGTCTTATCGCCAAACAAGACCGTACCTTGACCTGGGAACGTAGCAACTGGGTTGATACGTGCTGGGTAAAGTTGATCTCTTTGAGCTTTAGTTGGGTTAAACGCTAATTTAACAGCGCCTCTAACAATACCTCTGTTGAATCCAGCTGGTGAAAACCAACTATCTGCAACAGTATCTGTTCTCGCAGAAAGACCTGCCATATCACCATTTAATGGAACAAATCTATATACGTCATTGTATCTGTCGTATGCATATTTGTAACCACTATCAAAAACAACATATGAAGATGATCTGATTGCATTAAAGAATCCGATTACATTTGTCATTTGTGTATTTGAGTTAGTGATATTAACTACATCTGATCTTTGTGGTGAAGCAAATACAACAGCGTCTTTTCTATTCTCTGCAATAGTGATTAGATTGTCAACGTGAGTTGTACTTCCAGAAGGACCCGCCATAATTAAACCAACATCAACTGTTTCAGCATCTGAAAATTTATCGTATGCTGTTAATAGTTGACCATCAGTTACTGTTGATCCTGCTGCGCCACCTGATAAAGATTCAAGTGTAGGAGTATTTACTGCTGTGAAAGTTGTTCCAGTAGCAGCGTTACCCCAATTAGTACCAGAAGTATTGTGGTCCATCCAATAAATATAAGCTGATTTATTGTAGATCACATCTGGGTAATAATTGTTATCGCCTTGTGGAGTTTTAGCGTCACTTGCTTTTGACATACTAGAAAAAGCTTCTAACACTCTTCCTGGTTCGCCTGAAATTACGCCATCTTCATCAACGACTACTACATGGATCTCATCACCTGAACCGCTTCTATTTGCTGTCCATGCTGTAGTTCCAGGAGCTCTATCTACTGAATCGTAATATCTCCATCTTCTTTTGATTTTACTATCGTCTGCAATTACTCTTTTTAATCCGCCCGAACCTCTAGGGTGTTGAACGAATGTTAAAGTTTCGCTTGTAATAGCTGTTATTCTATAAAATTCTCCATCGTCAAAGTCTTCTGTACTTGCTGTTGTAGAAAACTGAATAATATCTCCAACATTAAAATTGTCTCCTTCATCAACTGCGATAGTAGTATTACCTACTGCGTTTGTTGTTGAAGTTGAAGCAACTAATGAAGTTGATATTTCTTCGTAAGCTGAAGCAGACGGACAAGTTGATACTAGTAAACTGTTTCCGTGTACTCCTGCAGTTCTAGCAGCAAACGTACCTACTGAGCCTTGACCTGTAGAGTAATTGTTTGTATAATCATCAGTATTTTTAATCAATATGCTAGAGCCTGAAGCTGTCGCATTTGTTACTGAAGTATTTTGGGCTCGTACAACCCTCAAAGCATTACTATATTGTAAGAAGTTAGCCGCTGTGAAAAAATACTCAAATGTACTTGAGTCAGGTTTCCCAAACGTATCTACTAATTCTTGTTCACTAGAGATTGAAACAATCTCATCAATTGGACCTTTAGCAAACTGACCCGCAAAAGCACCAATACTTGTTGATACTGCTGGAATTATATTTGTTAAGTCTCTTTCTTGTACGAGAACACCTGGTGATACTTGAAATGCCATTGGTTAATTCTCCTCTTTAAATTTAGTTTTATCAAAATTCATAAGTTTTCTTATGTCCATAGTCAAACTTTTTGTCATTGTAGATATTTATAATAACCTTAATCTACAGTTATTGACCCTTTCTTACGACAGGATACCACTTTGTTCCATATTCATCTATTGTGTCTTCATCTGTGATTTCATCAATCCCGTTATCTACAAATCCAAAAGGCGCCATATCTTGTTCCATCAATTTTTGTTGTTCTTCATACATCTGATTTCTAATGTTTGAATCTGATAATTCTTTAAAGTAAGGTTGATTAGATAACCAGCCAAATATAACTAGACACATAATCAAGTCATCATTACACCCCTCTTCTGCCTGCCATGAGTTACCTCTACGAGAAAAAGTGGACATTTCTTCAATTATGTTAAAGTCATTGATTAATAGTTTATCACCCTCCATAAGCGTCTTAAAATTCGCACAACCAACCTTTTTTATCTGTTTTGTCATTCTTATTCCTAATGACGTACCTCTACCTGAGAACATTGCTCCAAGTATTTGACCCGCCCTACCCTTTTGAGTAGTCATCAATATGTTAGGATATTCTAACTCATAGTGCATCGCCTCTGATATAGATTGACCTAAGTCATTGACTTCAACTAGTACATGTGCTTCATTATACGCCTTACAAGTTTGAGCCACTATGTTTGGAAATACAAATGGTTTGACTTCATTGTTTTTATAAGTCGCCACCACTTCATATAATATTTTACCATCTTTATTTTTAGTTACATCTAATATTATAAACGCAGAGTAATCTTTACCTGTACCTCTAGCTACGTCAACACATGCAACATATAATTTATCTTTATCAGGTCTCTTAAACATTCTTAAGCCACCTTTTGATTGAAGTGGGTCTATGTAAACCGTATTCTTAATTTTTGCTGGAGAGATTAATGTATCTACCGAACCTAAAAACTCACACTCAAACTCTTGTGAGAATTGTTCCTCACTTGTGTTTCTAATTGTCTTTTCTTTCCATGCCTGATCTCTACCAGGTACTTCTGACCAATGTACTTCAATAGGAATATAATCATTGTTCTTATTAACAGCATCTGTCCATATTTTATAAAACTGATTCATACCATGAGGTGTAGATACTATAATTAATTTTGTTTTTGTACCTGAAGAAATTGTAGGATAAACTGAACTAAAGAATTGCTCAGATATATTTGCTGGTACGAAAGCAAACTCATCAAGGAATATAATATTATATGAACCTCCCCGAATAGCACTTGAAGATGTAGCAGCAGCAACTATGGTTGATTTGTTTTCTAATTCAATGTTACCTTTGTTCCAATTGATTACACCTTGTTGCATCCACTTCGGTAAATTTTCATAAGCAAGTTGTAGTCTTCCTAATATATCTCTTGCAGTAGATGATTTGTTTGCTAGTATCGCAATGTTTGAATTAGGATTAAACAAAGCATAATGTAAAAGATAAGAAATAGTTGTAGTTGATTTGCCTGACTGTCTAGGTAGTTTACAAATTGTAAATCTATTGTTATGTATTGTTTCAACAATTTTCTTTTGAAAGCCATACATCTTAAAAGGTACAAGACCTTCATCAAGTGATACAATACGAACATAGTTTTCCATAAAGTATAATGGGTCTTTCATACACTTTTGATATTCTAAAATTTCATCTTCAGAATACTCTACTGGTGTATTTACTTTTTTTAGATTTGGATTACCAAGGTAAGCGTTTTCACTCATAAACGATTGCCTCTATATGGGTATAACCTAATTGAACAGCTCTAGTAACTCTTTGTCCACCCTTGTGAACACTATACAGTTTTTCTTTGTATGCTTTCTCTAACGCACCTAATCTAGGTGTATCATTAACTTTGTGTTTAAAGACTTCTATTGGTTGTTCCATAATATTAGTTATCTTATCTACACCTTGATCTAATTTAACATTATATTTTTCATAATGCTGATTATAAGTTAGTTCACTAATCTTTAGTGTTTGTTTCTTTGGGTGTAATATCTTTGCCTTCAAAGTTTTCATTTTCTTTTTTACGCTCACTGTTTGTTTCTACAGTTTTTTTATTCAACATCTTTTGTAACTCAGCTGTTGATCCTATAAACAATGCGTTTTTAATATTCGCATTTGCTGTTTTAGGTAATTCTTTTAAGTCTTTTAATTTCTTATTTA
>Ga0209603_1002588_pt1 | contig 16510 bp, 15 predicted proteins | sample COGITO_mtgs_1206_FD_184812 | JGI IMG/M metagenome (GOLD analysis project Ga0209603, IMG submission 184812) | Pelagic marine microbial communities from North Sea - COGITO_mtgs_120607 (SPAdes) (version 2) | ecosystem: Environmental > Aquatic > Marine > Epipelagic ... | reverse complement strand
CCGTTTCAGACCGCAACCGATCCCTTAAGCGATCTAAATATGATTTCATCAAAGGTTTGATATAGGCATTCGCAACCACAGTGTTGAACCGCTCATATTCGCGCATCTGTGGAGACACTTCACAGGACAGTGAAACCATCACATGCGGCAACCGCTCTGATAACAGCTCAGCCACCATTTTTTCATGGCGATCGTTCAAATAAGAATGGATCAATCCCACCGCAACGCTTTCATACCCTGCCGCCGCAATTTGAGCGATAACCGGTTCTATATCGGCGCGGCTGAGAGCCATAATTTCAGCCCCATTGGCATCCATCCGACCCGGAACCGTGTAGCGCCTTTGGCGCGGCAAAAGCGGCTCGGGCAAGATCAGATTTAAATCATATTGCTCAAACCGCGATTCCGTGCGCATTTCAATCACGTCTCGAAACCCTTCGCTCGTAATCAAAGCCGTTTTCGCGCCCCGCCGCTCAATCAACGCATTTGTTGCCAACGTCGTGCCGTGAATGACCTGCTCAATTTGGAAAGGCGCAACGCCGGCTTTGTCACAAACTTGCTGAAGGCCTGCGATAATTGCCTCTTCAGGTGCTGTGTAGGTGGTTAAAACCTTGGCGGAAAAAACTGCGGTGCCAACCTCCAGCACCACATCTGTAAAAGTTCCGCCAATATCTACGCCCAAACGAACTGAGTGCTGCGCCAAGAAAAAAGACCTCCAATTTAGTCTGTTAAAACTAGGGGTTGTCGGGGCCGGTTTACAAGTTGTTTTATCGATCATACAAAACCGCGCTAAATGCGTCGGCCCATACCAAAGGCACTAGGCATCCGAAGTATTCTTTAACCACAAGTCGTTTAGTCGCAAAAGTTTGAGCGCCTATTAAAACTGCAAAGCGCGGCCGCCAAAAGCATCACTCAATATAAGCAGCGCCCTGTGAGAACCCTTTCCTGCAAACTTGAATTTTAGAACGTGAAGACAATCTATTGTACCGACGGGTCCACAGATCGCCAAATCTACCGTAAGACGCTGGTGCAGAGTAGGAGAGGCAAAGTAATTTCCCGAAATATTCGCGTAAAGCTGGCACAGTTTGAGCTGAAACCACATCTTAAACCCCAAATCATTTAAGGGATATCCCAACACCGATTTCTAAGCGCACGGACTATCCACAGCGTACTGGCTGTTTCCCCCTGAACCAACTTTAGGGCGCCACAGCGGCAAGCGTATCTCGGAACACAAGTTTGGTCTTTAACGGTATGGATTTCAGAGCAGTTCCCTCTTTGATTAAATTCGCCAGCGCTTTCGCCGCGAATACTCCCATTTCACGATGCGGAACATGCACTGTGGTCAGCGCCGGATAGGCAACTTGCGCCAATTCGATATCGTCAAACCCAATGATAGATACATCCTTGGGAACGTTTAGGTTTAGCTCGCGCGCGCTTCTCAACGCCCCCACGGCCAAAACATCATTACCGCAAAACACAGCGGTTGCCCCCGTATTTGCAGCCATAACCTGCTTGAAAGCTTGCGCGCCCTCCTCGATACCATAGGTGGTTTCAAGCAAATAAAGATCATTTGGATCCAATCCGTTTTCCGCCATCGCATCCAAAATACCAGAATGACGGGCTTGTGCACGGTCATTGGTTGCTCTTTGCGCAGAAATCAGCGCCAGTTTTCGATGGCCCATCTCTATCACTTTGACCGCCATCTCACGCATCGCAGCACGGTTGTCAAACCCCACAGAGGGTCGTTCAGCTTGGCTGTTATAAGCCCAAGCGGTCAACGCCGCGACTCCTTGGTTTTCTAGAAATCGATAGATTTCGGGATCACGCTCATGCCCAATCAAAAGCAACGCATCCGCCCCGCGGGCTACCAGCGCTCTGATTTGCTCTTGTTCTATTTCAGGCCGGTATGACGTACTGGCAACCAAAAGCGTGAAACCGTGCAACAATAACTCTTCTTGAAAGGCTTGGAGGCCACGCGCGAAAATTGCGTTTTCCATCGTGGGAATAATCGCGCCGATCGTATTGGTGCGATTAGTGGCCATGACTTTGGCACCAAAGTTTGGCAAATAACCCAACTCGCTGATCGCGGCAGACACTTTTTGGCGCGTTGCAGCCGACACTTTATCGGGAAAATTTAGACATCGCGAGACGGTTGCCGTCGACACATTGGCCGCAAAAGCAACATCATGAAGCGTTGGAGTGCCATTTTTAATGCGCATTCAAGGTCAACCCACTTTGATCAGAACTGCAACTATATGGCATTATTAAAGAAATTAAAATATTCGATGTAAAGGCTTGCATTTTAGCAATGTAAACGCTTACATTGTATGAGAATCGGCTTAACATCTGGGAGGATAGGTTAAATGCCGCTTATCGGAGCGATCATCTTATTCGTGATTTTCACTTTAAATGTGGCCCTTGGGTCATTCTATAACGCTTCGTTTATTGGCGATGTCGGCGAAATGCTCATGTTAAGTGGCGTCGCCATCCTGTTTGTCATCACGATTCTGACGAAAGAAGCTGAGGCTAAAAAGTAGCCGCGGTACATATCACTTAGGGAGTACATGAAATTGAGTAACGAGAACAAAAACCTGAAATCGGCAACACGCCGAAATTTCCTGAAGCTAGCGGGCTCAGGCAGCTTCACAGCCGCAATGGTTGCAGGCGCAGCGGGAACGCTTTGGTCAACTGAGGCTGCAGCTCAGACGGCCAGCGAAGAAAGAGATCGCGAAAAAGCCGCGGATCACGTGATGACAATCGCAACAGCCTATGTGCTGGGCGCGACGCGCAGCTACCCAATCATGCAATTGGACCTTAAAGAAAACATCCAAAACGCAACAAGCGGCAAAGTCTATGTCAAATTGGCCCCCGGCGGACAGTTGGGCGCAGGTGGCGCGTTGGCACAGAAGGTACAATCAGGGACCATCCAAGCTGCGCAGCATTCTTTGTCAAACTTTGCCCCTTTCGCGTCAACTGTTGACTTGATCAACATGCCGTACCTTTGTGGTTCAAACCAGCGCTTCACAAACCTGGTACATTCTGACACTTGGGCAAAAGCGGTAAATCCGAATGTCGAAGCGGCAGGTTTCAAAGCATTGTTCTATGTCAATATTGACCCGCGTGTAGTTGCGGTTCGCAAAGGTGGTGCAGGCGCTGTGATGACACCGGGTGATTTGTCTGGCGTAAAATTCCGCGTACCAGGCTCAGCAATGTTGCAGCAATATTACCGCATGGTCGGTGCAAACCCAACACCTGTAGCCTGGGGTGAAACGCCCTCAGCGATCAAACAAGGCGTTGCAGACGCGCTCGACCCATCCGTTGGCGCGCTGTATGTATTTGGCTTCAAAGACATTCTGAGCCATGTAACTTTCACGCAGGCGGTTCCAGATTCGCAGGTGTATTCTTGTAACCTCGAATGGTTCAACTCTATGCCGGCAGATGTTCAAGACGGCATTATGGAAGCGGCGGAAATCACCCGTCATCAGAACCTGTCAAAAGTACCTTCAGCGCGTAATTACGCCATGGCTGAGCTGCGCAAATCGGGCGTGCAGTTCCACTCATTAAGCGAGGATCAACTGGCTGAGTGGCAATCTGTTGGCGGCTATCAGAATGCAGCATGGGATAGCTTCAAAGTTGAGCTGGCTGGATCAATGGATACATTTGCCAAGCTAGAAGAAGCAGCCGGCACGCAAGGCCGCTACTACGTACACGACGCATAAGTGTCTTTGGTGGGCGTGCAAAAAACGCCCACCATTTTTACTCTCAAAATAATTTTGTATTTATCAACGCGCCTTGCCAGCCAGAGCGACGCTACGAGAGAGGTTTGTTATGTTGTTACTTCAAAGGCTCAATAAAGACGCCGAAAAATGGGCACTTTTAGCCTTTTACGTCATGCTCGTTATGACCATGGCCGTTGAAGTGTTTCGCCGCGAAATCTTTGCCTATTCATCGATTTGGGGCGAAGAAATTGTGCGGTATTCTTTTATCTATCTTGCCTGGATCGGTGCGGCCGCGGCCGTGAAAGACCGCGCGCATATCAGAATTGATGTGGTGATGCATTATTTGAGCCCTTCGGTGAAAACCCTGCTCTACATCTTCGGTGATCTTGTCATGTTTGCGGTTGCTTTGATCGCGTTATACTGGTCCTGGGAAACCGTCCATGTCTCATGGAAATTTGGCTCTGTAAGCCATGGTCTTCGGGTGTCGATGGTTTGGTTCCTGATGGCAGTGCCAATTGGATTTTTTCTGGTAATTCTGCGATTAACGCAATCTCTCCTGCGCGATCTGCGCAGCCTTCGCGACGGGTCACCCGTTTACGAAGGCGATAAGCTGTTTGACTGAGGAATAGGGCGATGCTTTTCAATACACTTAATCAAGCCGTTGAGCTGGGGTGGGATTTTTACCTACCGGTGATTATCTTCGTGGTCCTTGCTGCGCTGGCCGTGCCGGTCTGGGCGTCCATCGGGGTTGCTGCGATCACCATGCTGCTAATGTCGGGCGATTTACCTTTGGCATTGGTTGGCGAAAGCCTGTTTGATGGCATCGATGCTTTTGCTCTAACCGCGGTGCCGCTGTTCATTCTAACCGGCGATGTTTTGGTGAGAACCGGCCTATCTCGTAAATTTCTGAACGTGGCCGAAGCCGTTACGCAATTTGCCAAGGGCGGATTTGGGTCAGCAACCGTTCTTGTTTGCGGCATGTTTGCGGCGATTTCAGGCTCGGACGCCGCCGGCGCCGCCGCCGTGGGGCGGATGACCATCGATCGGTTGGTCGAGAGTGGTTATCCGCGGCCCTATGCCTGCGCTCTGGTTGCCGCAGGGGCTTGCACAGGGATCTTAATTCCACCCTCCATTGCCTATATTATTATTGGTCTGGTGCTGGGTATATCCGCCTCAACCTTATTTTTAGCTGCGCTGATCCCCGGATTGCTGATCTTAACGGCCATCCTGATCACCAATCTCGTTGTCAACAGAATTTACGGATATGAAGGCGGTGGCAATATGTCGGCGGCAGAATATTTCGGAAACCTTATCAGGGCGCTTGCCTCTGGATGGTATGCCTTTATCGTGCCCGGCATTATCTTTTATGGCATCTTTTCGGGAAGATTGACGCCCACAGAAGCGGGCGCAACCGCCGTGATCGTAACGATCATTATTGGCTTTGTTTTGGGCACGCTTAAATTATCTGACTTTCCCAATATGCTGGTCAGCTCTGCAAAAGTGAACGGAATTATTCTTCCGATTATCGCTTTTTCATTGCCCCTCGCGCAGGCTTTGGCGATCATGGGCGTGCCACAAGGGTTTGTTCATTCTGTCACCACCCTTACCGATGATCCTACCCTATTAATTTTGATGATGATCGGCATTTTGATCGCTGCGGGATGTGTGATGGAAACAACCCCCAACATTGTGATCCTTGCGCCAATTTTGAAGCCTTTGGCCGATAATGTCGGCATGAACGAAATTCAGTTCTGTATCATGATGATTACCGCCTTGGGTGTCGGGTTCATCACACCGCCCTTGGGTTTAAACTTGTTCGTTGTTTCCGGGATTACCGGAGAGTCAATCCTGCGGATCGCTTGGCGCGCAGTCCCATTCGTATTTTTCATGCTTGTTGTGGTTCTTTTAATCGCTTTTGTACCTGCGATTTCAACAACAATGCTTCCAGATATCTATAAATAAGGCAAAATAACTATGGCACGAAACTACCTGAAAAAAGCAACGCTTACCGCACAATCCGATGCATCAAATGTCCATGATATTGTTCGAGGGATATTGAACGATATTGAAGAAGGCGGCGATGCGAAAGCGATCGAATACGCGCAAAAATTCGATAAATACGATGGCAATGTTATTCTGACGCAAGAAGAAATTGCCGCCGCTTGCGAATTGGTGCCACAAAAGCTGAAAGAAGACATTCAATTCGCCCATGAAAATGTGCGCCGGTTTGCAGAGGCGCAAAAAGCCACGGTAAGCGATGTTGAACATGAGGTTGTTCCAGGATTGATTGCGGGTCAAAAAGCCATTCCGGTTGACGCGGCGGGTTGTTACGTGCCCGGAGGCCGTTACAGCCATATTGCCAGTGCAATTATGACGGTGACAACGGCGAAAGTGGCGGGCTGCAATCATATTATGGCCACCTCCCCTCCCCGGCCGGGCGTTGGCGTCGCGCCTGCGATTATTTACGCCGCCCATATCTGCGGGGCCGATACGATTATGGCATTAGGGGGCGTTCAAGGCATTGCTGCAATGACATTCGGGTTGTTTGGATTGCCCAAAGCCAATATTTTGGTTGGGCCGGGCAATCAATTCGTAGCCGAGGCAAAACGCATTCTGTTTGGCCGCGTTGGCATTGATATGATCGCAGGGCCGACCGATAGTTTGGTTCTGGCAGATAAATCCGCCGACCCGCATATCGTTGCGACCGATTTGGTCAGCCAAGCCGAACACGGCTATAATTCCCCCGTCTGGCTGGTGACTGATAGCAAAGACTTGGCCGAAGACGTGATGAATCGAATTCCAAAGCTGATCAATGATCTTCCAGACTTGAACCGGGATAATGCGCTTGCCGCATGGCGCGATTACGCAGAGGTCATCGTGTGCGCAGACCGCGAAGAAATGGCCGCCACATCGGATGAATACGCCCCCGAGCATTTGACTGTACAGGCCGAGGATCTGGATTGGTGGCGCGGCCGCTTAAGCTGCTATGGATCTTTGTTCTTGGGCGAAGAAACAACCGTCTCTTATGGCGATAAAGCATCGGGCACCAATCATGTGCTGCCCACATCGGGCGCAGCCGCGTATACTGGTGGATTATCAGTGCATAAATATATGAAAATCGTCACCTGGCAGCAGGCCACGCGCGAGGGCTCGAAACGGGTTGCGCAAGCCACCGCGCGGATTTCTCGGTTGGAAGGCATGGAGGGTCACGCTCGCGCCGCTGACGTGCGGCTTGCCAAATATTTTCCCGGGGAAAACTTTGATCTGAGCGCGAATGGCTGATCCGAACACGCTTTTTGATCTGTCGGGGCGCGTTGCTTGCGTCACTGGGGCCAGTTCTGGCCTGGGGCAACAGGCAGCCTCGGCTTTGGCCGCGGCTGGTGCGCAGGTCATTGGCGTGGCGCGGCGCGCAGAAGCGCTTTCGGATTGGGCTGAGCGTATCGGGCCAAAAGCCGCTACTCTGTCTGCCGACCTGTCTGAGCGCAGCCAGATAAAAGAGATCGCCGCTCAAATCGCCGCCCCGTTCGGCGCGCCCGACATAGTGGTTCATGCAGCCGGAATAAACACCCGCGAAACCGCTGATAACGTAACCGATGAAGGCTGGGACATAACGCTCAACCTCAATCTTGCAGCACCGTTTTTTCTAAGTCAGGCGCTTGTGTCGGGTATGAAAGCCAAAGGCTGGGGCCGGATCGTAAATTTCGCGTCGCTTCAAACCACGCGCGCGTTTCCCGGCGGAGTCAGCTACGGCGCTTCGAAAGCTGGCATTGCACAATTGACGCGCGCGATGGCAGAAGCTTGGTCGGGCTTTGGGATTAACACCAATGCGATTGGGCCCGGGTTCTTCCCAACCGAGCTAACAGGGCCGGTTTTTGCGGATGCCGAGCGCTCTGCCCGCAATGCCGCCCAAACCTGCATCGGCCGTAATGGAGATTTGTCAGACATAGACGGCCCCCTTTTGTTTCTATGCTCACAGGCCTCTGCCTATGTGACGGGACAGGTTCTGATGGTCGATGGCGGCTATACCGCGAAATAAACCGCGATCCAGCCCATTGGGCTGGGTTTAAACTTCCAACATAGATTATGCGGTCGAGTTTCGTCTTTGGTCGAAAAAGGCTGACACTATGTCGCTGTCTCCACCGGTGATATTGGATGAACGTGGCGAACTTGCACTTCTACGCTATGCCAACTGGACGGTTCAGCCGCTTAAAACCGTGCCGTTTGATCGGGTTCCTGATTGGTATGATGCGTATCGAGCTTTAGCAGAGCAGATCAACGCGCCCGAAAATCGGGTGTCTTATCGCTGCTCGCCGGGAGAGATGCTGTTGATCAATAACCATAGGGTTTTGCATGGGCGCGATGCTTTTGATGATGGTCTTGGCCGACGTCATTTTCAACAAGTCTGTATGGAGCTAGACGATCTTTCGGGCTTCCGCCGCATCGTCGAAGGCGAAGGCGGAGCAAAATGATGACACGTGCGCTTGGTATACCTCTTCTATGCGGCGTCTTTGTTGTTTTGTGGAGTTCGGGTTTTGTCGGGGCCAAATTTGGCCTCGGTCACGCGGGAACCTTTACGATCCTGTTTTGGCGCTACCTGCTTGTTACAGCGATTTTAACCTTGTTCGTCACACTGGCACGGCAATGGCAGCGCATTCCACGTTCAGTCATTGGTCGCCACATGCTTATCGGCGCTCTAGCCCATGCCGGGTGGTTGGTAGCCGTACTGGGCGCGATCGACCTTGGTTTGTCGGCAGGTCTTGCGGCATTCATAACTGCATTGCAGCCAATCCTGACCAGTGCGCTGTCTGCGCGCATGACGGGCGAGCGGGTGTCCGGCAAAGAATGGGCTGGTCTGGGACTGGGTCTTGTCGCCGTGGCGTTGGTTATCGGCGATGGAATTGCCCTTGGGGGCGCAGTTGTCGCGCATTTGCTTCCTTTCTTAAAAGTGATCGCAATCACAATCGCATCACTGATCGACCGTAGCGGCACTCTAAAAGAGGAAAAGTCTGTTTCTATCCTGCTGGTAACATTCTTACATTGTCTGGCATCATTTTTGGTGCTTGCCCCGCTCGCAGTCGGTCTGGAAGGTCTCGAGGCGAACTGGAACGGCAGTCTGGTCTTTGCGATTGTTTGGCTGGCAATTGTCGTATCACTCGCGGCCTATGGTCTTATGTTCGTCTTGCTTAGACGCTTGCCCGCATCACAGGTTGCAAGTTTAACCTACCTATCACCGCCCGTGACAATGATAATGGCATGGAAGGTGTTCGACGAAGTTCTTTCCATGTTGGGCATCTTCGGACTGGGTATCGCCGCGGTGGCTGTTTTCTTAACGCGCACTGTCAGTAATCGCCAACCCCAAGAAGTCGAAACGCCCACCGCACACCGCATGCCAAGGCTGTAGAAAATGCACCGGTAATTTACATCGGGTCATGTAAAAAGAAGTTGAGAGGATGGCTCAAACTCGGCGATCCTCCACGACATGCGCGTATCTCAACTTCAAATCAGCAAACTAGTCCGCAACGCGACGGGCTGAAAACGCGCCATGATGCAAAATCCGATTAAGACACATGAAGATATATCGCTAAAGCATTGAATCGATATTTAAATCAAGAAATAAATTTTGAGTTACGTATAATTTATTACACCTTGGATAGAACATCTTTATCTGGCTTGGATAGATTGTGCCAGCATGCAGATCAGCTCAAACATCAAAGAAACCCCCAGCCAAGCAGTGCCACCCGCAGCGTCTAAAGGTGGCGAGACTTCAACAAGGTCAGCGCCAATTAAATTAACGCCGGCAAGCTCGCGGATCACCTGTTGGGCTTGATAGCTATTCGGGCCGCCAATTTCAGGCGTGCCAGTGCCCGGCGCAAATGTTGGGTCAACAAAATCAATATCATAAGTGCAATAGGTTGGCTGTTTGCCCACGATTTCCCGCACTTCTGCCATCACATGGGCAATGCCTCTTTCGAATAATTCTTCAACCCGAATGATCCGAATGCCTTGCGCAAGACCCCATTCAACATCCTCTAGATTATACGCGGTGCCGCGAATTCCCACTTGCACAAATCGCGTTGGGTCAACCAAACCCTCTTCGATTGCGCGGCGAAATGGCGTGCCATGGGTAAATTTCTGGCCGCCAAAATAACTGTCGAACAGATCTGTATGGCTATCAAATTGGATCAGCCCCACGGGCGCGGTTTTTGCCAAAGCACGCAAAATTGGCAGGGTGACCAGATGATCACCTCCGGCCGTCATTGGCACGATGTTCTCAACTGTCATCGCGCTTATAAAATCAGCCACTCGGTTCAGGCTGTCTTGAATATCAACCGGGTTGGGCGGTACATCTCCCATATCGGCGCAATTAACGCTGGCGAAAGGCGCAACCCCCGTGACCGGGTTCATAGCGCGGATCATGGTTGACAGGTCCCGCAACTGGCGCGGACCATGGCGCGCACCCGGCCTATTCGTTGTACCCCCATCCCAAGGCACACCCAATATACCCAGATCCACATCTGAAAACCGAGCATGATCCGGGCTCAATTCGGGCAATCGCATAAAGGTTGGCACCCCGGCAAACCGAGCCAGTTCCATGGCGGAAACGGGTTGAAAAAATGGATCTGGCTGCTGCGTCATGCTGCACTCCTACCTAAATTTTCGGCGATCATTGAAATCATTTCAAACATCACAGCGGATGCCGTAAGCGCTGTAATATTATTCGGGCTGTCTTTGGTTGGCATCATGCAGACCACATCGCCGCCAATGATGTTTAATCCCCGGGCGGCGCGTAAAAGCCCGATCGCCTCATCAATGTCAAAGCCCTTTTCGCTGGCTTCAACATTTGAAACCGCGGGCGCAATGCTCGGATCCAAGCAGTCTAGATCAAATGTCATATAGACCGGTCGGTCCCCCAAGATATTGCGCGTTTGTGCCACAACATCTTGCAGGCCCCGCGCACGAAATTCGCGCATCGTCACGATGTTATATCCATATTCATAAGAGGGTTGCAGCCAATCAAGCGTGCGCGGATGCCCGCGCAGCCCGATCTGCATCGATCGGCTTGGGTCCACTTTGCCCTGATCCGCTAGGTAAGCCCCCCAATGCGCGGCCGATTTCTGCGCGCCCAAGAAATGATCCACCTTAGTGAATACATCCGTATGCGCATCTAAATGCAAAAAGCTAACCGGCTGCCCGCCCGCCAACTCACTGCCGCCAAGCGCCTGCACAATGCCCCCAGTGATCGAATGATCGCCGCCAATTGAAACAGGCCGCGCGCCAGCTTTTGCGATATTTTGATAAAATGCTGTAATCCGCGCGATACAATCTTCGTTATCATTGGCCCGCGGAAAAGGCACATCGCCAATATCGGCGATTTTCGCCGCAGTCCAAGGATCAATTTCAAAAGCAGAATGCACGCGCCGCGCCACGGCCGAGACATTGCGCACCGCACGCGGGCCCAAATGCTGATCGCGTTCGGTGGTACCGTTTCCAGTGGAGTGGGGCACACCCACTAAGGCAATATCTTGCCCCTCAGCAGGCAGGTTTGGACATCTAAACAACGTTGGAATTCCCCACCAATAGAGGTTTTCCATCATCGAACGATCGTGTTCTTCTGCCATTTACCCGCCTTTTCCGAATTAAGCGTTGCGTTCAAATTTCTCAATTTCTTCCATCAGGATAGGAACCCCCATGCTCATTGAGTGAATGCCCATTATAGAAGTCAATTGGATCACCTCAAGAATTTCTTCTTTGGTTGCCCCGGCTTCCAGAGCGTTTTGAATATGTCGGCGCGCGCCAGAAGGCCAAAGATGCGTGGTGGCGACATTGATTGCGATAAAAATCAACTCTTTGTATTTCTGCGGCAAAGGCCCATTTTGAGGCACGGCACGAAAGGCGAGAAACCGTTCCAGATAGTCAGGATCCAATTCGGCTAACGTATCCCAAAACGGGTTCCAATCCCCGGTCGCTTTTTGGGCCTGCGTTGCTGGATAATGATTTTCAGCCATAATTTAGCCTCCTCTATGTTTGAAACTGTCGCGGCGAAAAGAATACAGCGCAGCAGGGTCAACCTGCACGTCAATCACCGCAGGTTTTTCGCAAGCCAGCGCCGCTTCAAGCGCTTCAGCCGTTTCTGCCAAGGTTTCTGCACGATAGCCTGTCGCGCCGTAAAGCTCTGCCAGCTTGTCAAATGGCGGGCTGGAAATATCAGCGCCAATATAGCGCCCGTTGAAGAAATCGCGCTGATAGGCTTTTTCTGCCCCCCAACAGCCATTATTCATCACGATTGTCACCGTGTTTATTCCGTAATCTACCGCAGTTGATAATTCAGATGTGGTCATCCCGAACCCGCCATCGCCCATCAAAGAGATCACTGGCCGCTCGGGCATAGCCAATTTCACCCCCAAACCTGCCGCAAACGAAAACCCAACAAGCCCGAAATCAAGCGGGGTGAATAAACTTTTTGGCTGCCAGTAATTCATCGCATCGGTGGCTTGCAAACACAATGTGCCCGCATCCATGGTAAAGGCGCTATTTTGCGGGCATATATCACGCAGGGTTTTATAAAGGCCAGAAGGCTGGATGGGGTTGCTTTCGATCAAAGCCTCTGCATCACGGCGGGAAAGGAACCCCGCGCGCTCGGCTTTCAAAGCGTCGCTCCAAGCTTGCGCTTCGGCGCGTTGGCTTAACCGATCGGCAGCGGCCAAAAGCTGCTTGGCAACCGTGGGAGCATCGCCCCAAATCCCCATCTCAACAGGAAAATAGCGCCCAATTGCGGTTGGTTCCTGTTCGACGTGAATAATTTTTGCTTCCTTATTTATATTGTCATAGCTGTAGAATGTGGCATTAAAGCCTATTCGGGTCCCAAGAGCCAAAATAACATCCGCTTCTTTGACCAATCGCGACGCAACCGGATTGCCGCGCGGCCCCATTTGGCCTGCATTCAACGGATGTCCAAACGGCACCGCATCCCCATGCCCCGGCGAAGAGACAACGGGTATATTATACGCCTCTGCAAGCGCCATTGCATGCGCACCAGCCGCGGTATTTTTTATACCACCGCCCACCATAATCACCGGGCGCGCTGCATTATTTAATAACCCAGCGGCTTGATTAATGCTGCTTTCAGGCGCGGCTTGCACCGAAACCGGCCGATAATCTGACGGGTTTTGCATCGCCGCAAATTCAGCCTGCCCTGACAAGACGTTACGCGGCAAATTTAACTGCACAGGCCCTTTTCGGGGCGCATTGGCCACGCGAAACGCCTCCCGCATCATTTCCGGAACGCGTTCGCTGCTTGTCGCGGTCCAGGTTTTTTTGGTGATCGGAGTAAACAGCGCCTGTTGATCCACCTCTTGAAAGGCATCTCGATAGAGATGTTCGGACGACAAAGCCCCCCCAATCGACACCAGCGGCGTGTAAGCGGCTTTCGCCTGCGCCAACCCGGTCACCAAATTTGTTGTTCCCGGCCCGTTTTGCCCCGCCAGAACGACACCGGTTTTTCCGCTGGCGCGGGCATAGCCATCGGCCATATGGGTGCCGGTACGCTCATCATGCACGCCAATCAATTTGATATCTTGCGCATCATAAAGCGCGTCAAACATTTCCATCGTTGCGGAGCCGATCAGCCCGAAAACGAAATCGGTTTTTTCCGCTTTTAACGCCTCAACTGCGGCTTGCCCGCCAGATAAAAGTGCCATGTCAATTCCTTTCTAACGTGGAGGCAGTTTGCTTCGCAAAAAAGCCAAAAGCGGATCTGCAAAAGCCTTTGGATCTTCAAGCAAACCCAAATGCTGCAATTTGGGCAGAATATTCAGCTCAGAGCCCCTGATTTCCTGAGCAATCGCCTGACTCATCGCAGGCGTTGAGCCGCTGTCATTCTGACAGGTCATGATAAGACTGGGCTGTTTTAAGGGTGGCGTTGGGCGGATCAGTTCGGTTACCCCCTCGGCCAAAATCTGGCGATGGATGGCATAATTTTTTGGATCATTCGCCACCACAATATCGCGTAGAGCTGCCACATGCTGTGAAGAATGAACACGAAAACTCGGCGTAAACCATCGGGCGAGCGTTGTATCGATATTGGCAGATGGTCCCTCGGCTGAACTGGCGCGGGCCCGCTCTTCCACCAAACGCTGCTGCTTTTCCCCCCGCTCATGCGGTGCGTTTAATATTCCCAGCGCAGCGACGCGGCTCGGATGATCAATCGCCACGCGCCGATTGATCATTCCACCAAGTGAAAACCCAATCAAAGCGGCGCGATCAATGGACAGATCATCCATCAAATCGATCACTTGCTGCCCCAAGCGCTTTAAGTCAACGCGCCCAGAGGGCAGATCCGTTTCACCATGGCCTAAAAGATCATAGCTCAGAATTTGAAACTCCTGCGCCAAGGTTGGTGCAATGCCAGCCCACGTGCTGGCACGCGTTAAACCCAGCCCATGGATGAGCACAACCCAAGCTGCGCCCTGACAACCTGTTATCTCATAGGCTGTGCCGTCTTTGGTTCTTGCCATTTAAACGCCTGCCGGATTGTCTAAATCGCGGCCAAGATCCTTTAAATCTTCGTATCTATCGCCAATGCGATGGTTGGGATGCCCACCGATCGAAGCCCCTAAGGCAATAAGAATCTCATCATCAGCCGGTGCGTCAACCACGCTGGTTTGGATCGTTTGATAATGCGATCTACGGCCTGCGTCATGCTTGTCCATCAAAGGAATTGTTATCGCGCAATTCGCCGCGCCACGCGTGTTTGAAAAGGCCAGATAGCTTTTGGCACCGATCGCTTCGCGAAATTGATTTCCAAAATGAAGCGTATGCGTCATAGCTTGGGCATGTTCAATTTCTCCGCCCATGCCAACCACGCTTGCTTTGCCGCAGCCCTCTAGCAAACCACCCGTTTCATCGAGCAGCATTTCCGTCAATAATTTGCCAATAACCGGCCCATGCGCTTGGATTTCAGGGCGCATATTTTCAACATGCCCACGGCCAAACCAAGGGTTTTTTATGATGGCCATAGACGCCATCAATTGGGTGGGGGTTTCCACGCTTTTCCATCCCTCGATAAAGGTTTTTTGTTTCCAAAGCAGCGTTCGGCGGATTTCAATCGACATGGGCAAATTCCTTTACTTCAGTAAATGCGGGCAGTACCCGGTCAATAAACAAACGCAGCGATCGTTTCTGGCGCTCCATATCCAGCCCCAGAGAGGCATAATAAATAAAAGCATCAACGCCAATGGATTGATACTGCTTAAGTTTTTCCACAACAACCTCCGGAGATCCGAATATTAAATTTTCTTCCAGCATCGCAGGCTCGACGCGGGCATTACCCTCTAATGTTTCCAGCGGAACCATATCGGGATATCCGTTCACAACCTCACCTGCTTGCATCATTAAATTGCCAAAGCGGGCCAAAACCTGCCGCACAGCATCTAGCGCCGCTTGCCGATCACTTTCCGTTTCATAAAGAGCAGCGTGGCGCATCATGGCAAATTTACCCGAATATCCAGGGTTCAATCGGGTTTTACTATCTTCAAGCAGGCCGCGGTATTTTTCCGCCTCGGAAAACGGCATTGTCAAAGGCCAGCTCATAATATTGCAATTGTTTTCCACCGCATGATCAAAGGTTGTTGGAGAACGCGCAGCCACCCAGATGGGCACGCTGTCTTGTACAGGTTTCGGGCAAGATGTGGCGGTTGGAAATTGCCAAAACTCTCCATTATGTTCCACATCACCGGCCCAAAGCTTCGGAATTAAAGGCAACATTTCTTGCAGATATTTCCACCCGTCTTTTTGGCTTAATCCAGGGCGTAGCCTATCAAATTCGCGCTGATAAGCCCCCGAGCCCAGCCCCAGATCCATCCGCCCATCGCTCAGCAGATCCACCAAAGCCGCCTCGCCCGCCAGTTTGATCGGATGCCAATAAGAGGCATTGGCCACGCCGCATCCCAGACGGATATTTTTGGTGTGATCTGCCCACCAGGTCATCATATGAAACGGGTTTGGCGCTATCGTCATTTCCAACGCGTGGTGTTCGGCGGCCCAAGCGATCTCAAAACCAGCCTCATCTGCCATTTGCACCATTTCAAGCGTGTGATCGCGCACCTCTTTCATATCCACAGAGGGCTCGCTTCGTTCTAAATTTATAGCAATATGAAATTTCATTTTCGTCCCTTTCAAATTATCGAGATACAAATTGGCTGCCCAACGGCTCTGAAGACATGTTCATCCACACAGTTTTCGGGCGCGTGTAATCATAAACAGCTTGAAAGCCGCTTTCGCGGCCATAGCCTGAGTTTTTCATTCCACCAAACTCCGCAATGGGAGAGACCGCCCGATAAGTATTCACCCAAACAATGCCCGCCCGTACAGATTTTGACATCCGCAGCGCTCGCGCGCTGTCTTTGGTAAAAATCCCTGCGGCAAGGCCGTGCACCGTATCATTGGCCAAAGCCAAGGCTTCGCTTTCGGTTCTAAACCGCAGCACGCTTAAAACCGGACCGAATAATTCCGTATCAACAATGTGAAGATTTGGGGCGGGGCAGTCGATAATCGTTGGCTCATAATACAAATCCGAACCGGCATTTGCCCGTTTTCCACCGCTTAGGATCTGAGCGCCTTCCTCAACAGCGCGCGCGACCTCGCGTTCGATGTTTTCGAGTTGCCCATAGGTACATAAAGGCCCCATCTCGGTTTCGCCAGCCATTGGATCGCCAATCGTAACGGCCTGTGCAATCTTCACCATCCGCTTTAAAAATTCATCCGCAATATCTTCATGCACAAGCAACCGCGAACCC
>Ga0209603_1002587_pt1 | contig 16514 bp, 19 predicted proteins | sample COGITO_mtgs_1206_FD_184812 | JGI IMG/M metagenome (GOLD analysis project Ga0209603, IMG submission 184812) | Pelagic marine microbial communities from North Sea - COGITO_mtgs_120607 (SPAdes) (version 2) | ecosystem: Environmental > Aquatic > Marine > Epipelagic ... | reverse complement strand
GTAGAGACCACGGTCATCACTTTCCTCGCGGACTGAGCACCATCGGTCCGGCTCGGCGCAGATCGGCGTCCCATGGCCGGTGGCTGGGTTGGCCGTATGCGAGCGTTGACGGTCCTCTTTTGTTGCTGTTTGACGAGCTTCGCAATCAGGTTTGATGTCGTGCGGCGTGTAGCGGCACCAGTGTTGCGTTGACGGATGTCGGCTCAGTTCACGAGGAACCGCACAGCACCCATGAGAGTGTCGAGATCGACATGTTGAATGAAGCGTCTCCTATTCTCGCTACGGACCGCTCCGAGGCGGTTGTCGGCGCGAAGCCGGAGATCGCGATTTTGACGGACTGCGACTTGCATAACGCGTGGTTGCCTGGCGCAAACCTGACCGGAGCGGACCTGACCGTAGCCAACCTGGTCGGCGCGGAACGACCGGCGCGGCTGGCTGGGGCACCGTGAAAGGCAAAACTTGATCATCGGCTTCGACATCGCAACCAATGTCCCGGGCTCACTGAGGCAAGTTCTGATTCGAGTCGATTTTGATTGACGAGCGAACATCCCGGCACGAGCGATATTATTAATGACACCGTCCGACGTGCCTGAGGGAGACCCGTGGACCTATCCGAGCGTAAGAGATCCTCTCTTGACGGTTCGCGTCACCCGTGGGAGACAGTTCGGTCCGAGTTCTTCATTGACCTCGTGCGGGGGACCGTGCAGTCACCTCAGCACATCGCTTGGCTTGACGTTGGTGCTGGTGACAGTTGGCTGGGCGCCGCGATCGAAGACGCCCTTCCCTCCGGATCGTCGATGACCTGCTGGGACGCCAACTATGAGGCCAGCGACATCACCACGCTCAGCGCAACCTATCCCAAGATAAAATTTTCGACAGACCGTCCGCATCAGCAGTTCGACTTCATCTCGTTGCTTGATGTCCTCGAGCATGTCGAGGAGGACCGTTCCTTTTTGACCGGCCTCGTAAAACATTGTCTGTCGCCCAACGGCAAGGTGATGGTGAGCGTTCCAGTCCACCCTGCACTGTTCAGCAGGCACGATGTGGCACTCCGCCACTTCCGTCGGTACACGCCCGATGAGTGTCGGCGGCTCCTGCGCGACGCGGGCCTGGCGATCGACCAGGAAGGCGGTCTGTTCGGAGTTCTACTGCCTGCCCGAGCAGCGAGTGCCTTCACCGAGCGCGTCCTGTCGAGGATGCGCACACCGCCTCAACCCAGTGGTGTTGGTCAATGGCGTGCTCCCGCATGCGTGACGCGGCTGTTCGAGGCCACGCTCCGCGCCGATGTCCGGCTCAGCAACATTGCTCGGCGGCGTGGGTTCCTCCTACCGGGACTCTCGTACTGGGCGTTGGCTAGGCAGCTGTGACTACGAAGCCCGGCCGACATCGACCGGTGCAGATACCTGGCATCGTTGTGGTGGTTCCGTGCTACAACGAGGAACGCCGTCTCGACGCAGCACGTTTGCTCACGCTGCTGGACGACCGGCGACAGCAGATTCTCTTCGTCGACGACGGCTCGACTGATGGAACGCGCGAGCTCCTCCTCGGTCTATTCGGAACCGAGCCTCGAGTCGAGGTAATGAGCCTCGGAACCAACCGCGGAAAGGGTGAAGCGGTACGATTCGGAATGCGCAAGGCAATCGAGAACGGCGCCCAGATCGTCGCCTACTTGGACGCCGACCTAGCCAGCCCACCCTCAGAGTTGCGCCGTGTCCTTGACCGTCTAGAGCAGTCGGACGACCTGGCAGCCGCCCTTGGGTCACGCGTTCGGCTACTCGGCTGCAACATCGATCGCTTTCCAGCTCGCCACTTCCAGGGCCGTATCTTCGCCACAATTGCATCGATCATGCTCGGAATCTCCGTGTACGACACGCAATGTGGTCTGAAGTGCTTTCGAACGACCGACGCCTTACGCGAAGCGATCTCCACTCCGTTTCGATCTCGATGGGTGTTCGACGTTGAGCTGCTCGGACGATTGGTTTCATGCCGAAATCCTCTGCGGCCGGAAGCGATCGTCGAGGTCCCGCTGTTGGAGTGGCAAGATATTGGTGGTTCGCGTCTCGGGCTGCGTGCCAAGGTGCGCTCTCTGGTCGATCTGCTCTTTATCGTCGGCCCGCAGAGCCGAACTCTTTGGCCGAACAGAAGCCCGACGCGCGGTTCGCAATAATTAACGTCGCTGCGGCACGCATCGCAGCGGTGTTGACTCGTGCATTCGCACTGCGCCAGATCTGCTGCTGGAGCGGCGCTTGGTGAACAAGCATTCCAAAACCGTCGACAGTTAGTACTTCGGCCGTGTGGTCCCGCCGGAGCCACGCGGTTTCTTGCGGATGGTAAACGAAGAGGGCTGCAATCTGTTCCGGACGTCGGCGTTCTGGAACAAACGGGAGATCCTGCTCAAAGGCCATCTCTAATGGCACCTTCATTCCGAGTGGAAAGGCAATGACCGCAACGTTGGCGGCGCCAACGGCGCGCATGTCTGTGCCCTCCCTGCGCTGGCAAGACCTGCTGCGTCGGCAGTTCTCTTCGAGCCTGAGTTGTGACCCCGGTGTATGACGGCCCTGGGGCGGGCCGCAGCATCGATTACCGCCTGGTTGCTTCGTCAGCTCCGAGTGTTAAAGCTGGTGCACCTCGAAGGTCGATACCCGAGTTACGCAACGAGGTCTTAATCCGGCTCCGTTCATCGCAACTGTTGCGACGTGACCGACTCGCTCGAAATCCTTATGTCGGCCAGAGCAGGGCAGGACCAGGCAGGTAGTGGGAACTGCGCGTTTCTCAATCGACGCAATGGTGTGAGCCCCGCGGCCACACCTCGGTTTTGGGTGCTGTCATCGGTATGAAGTGCAGTGGATGGAGCAGCAGCGGTCGCTAAAACTAGGCATAGAGTTCGGCGCCGGCATCAGGCGAACCCTCGAGGCGGATTGGAATCGATATGTTTGCAGCAAGACAGTGGCGCACAATGCAGGCGTCCATAATCGGAGTAGTCGGTGCAATGGGGCTTGCGGCTTGTACTGGATCGGATTCCGACTCCGCAGTCACAACTCGTGCGACGACTCTGACAACCGATGCGGTGGCGACGACGGAGCCGGCGCGGTCCACGAGCGGGTCAGACAGCACGATTGAAACGATTGCTGAGTCGTCAGCTATCAGTGATGAGTCGACAGCCAATCGTCCGTACGACGTGTTCGTGCCGCCCGGCTACGACGCTGCTATCCCTACGCCACTCGTTATGCTGCTGCACGGGTACACCGCCAGCGGCGACATACAAGAGGCCTATTTTCAGTTGGAGCCGCTCGCAGAGTCGCAAGGCTTTCTGTACGTTCACCCCGACGGCACCGTCGATGCTCGTGGCCAACAGTTCTGGAACGCAACCGACGCGTGCTGCGCGTTTGGAGGTGACTCGCCCGACGACGCTGCGTACCTAATGGCGATCATTGATCAGGTCTCGGCCGAGTTCAACGTCGACCCGAAGGCGGTCTTCCTGGTAGGGCATTCAAATGGTGGTTTTATGTCGTACCGCATGGCTTGCGAACACGCCGAAACGATCGCGGGCATTGCAAGCCTCGCCGGCGCTACCTTCGCCGACACCACCGACTGCAACCCGTCTGAGCCAGTGAGCGTGTTGCAGGTTCATGGAACAAATGACAAGACGATCAAGTACGACGGTGGATCCATCGCCACTGTCGAGTACCCAAGCGCGCCGGAAACTGTGCAGTCTTGGGTGGCCTACAACGGTTGTGACACGACGCCGACCATCAGCGTCAACGTGTTGGATCTCGATGGCGGCGTATATGGCGCAGAGAGCGACGTTGAAGCATTCGGTGGGTGCGAGCAAGGTTCGGAAGTTGAGTTGTGGGCCATCGACGGCGGCAGCCACATCCCTGGCCTCACGTCAGATTTCAGCTCAGGTGTCATCGACTTTCTCCTCGCTCACCCCAAGCCGTAATCGTCCAGTAGAGCTTGGCAACGCCGATGGTTCTCTGTTGGCCGGCACTGGGGGCGGTTTCGGCCCGTGAGCCGCAGCGGGCTCAGCGGGCGTCGCGCCGGGTCGAAGTCGGGTGCTTACAATCAGCCCGACATCGGGCTTCAGCGTTCGTAATATGTGAGGATTCCACCCGATGGCCGACGACCGCAACGACGGGTCGGCATGTTCACGCGAACCGAGCGTGACGGCGCTCGCGGATGGCGCGTGACACCTCGACGCCGACGAGGACGATGAAAAACTGGGCGACGCTGAAGCCTGCCATCGTCGCGCCACCAGCTGTGCCGGCGTGGAAGCTGACCGCCAGTCCAGCCACGACCGCAAGTGCACCGAACAACATCGACACAACCATCATCAACGGTACTCGTCGTGTAATCAGCGATGCTGTGGCGGGTGGACCAACGAGGAGTCCAAATACGAGAAGGGTCCCGACCGCTTGGAAGCTGGCGACAATGCTGATTGCGAGAAGCACCATGAGAGCGATATGCGTTGCACCAGGGCGCATTCCGAGGGATCGAGCCTTCATTCGATTGAACGTGAGCGCAAGAAACGGACGGTAGAGCACGATGGTCGCAACAACGACAATCACTGCCGCCACAAACTGGCCGTTGATGTCTTTGCGCGTCACGCCGAGGATGTCGCCGAAGAGCAACGCAGTGACCTCGGTGGTGAATGAGCGCGCTTTTGACACAATCATGATGCCGAGCGAGAGCATCCCGACAAAGAGCAGTCCAATGCCAGTGTCCTCGCGGACTCCTGCCCGATTCGTGACGACAGTGACGAGCCCACCCATCACGGCTGCTGCGGCGAGAGCGCCGACGATTGGGCTGAAACCCCAGAGCACGGCGAGCGCGATGCCAGGGATTACGCCGTGTGCCAGCGCATCTCCGAGGAACGACAGCCCGCGCAAGACCACCCACGTTCCGACGAGCGATGTGGCCACAACCGCAAGCATGGCTCCGAGAAGCGCCCGCTGCATGAACGCCGGCTCGAATGCATCAAACACCAACTGCACGCCGTGACACTAACGGTCCCGCAATGTTTTCGGACTCATTCTCGATACCGTTGCATCGGTGATGGCGGGCGTAACTCTCAGTGATGTGCACGTTGACTACGGCCCCATCCACGCAGTCGGTGATCTGACCCTGGAGATCCCGGCCGGAGCGTCAGTCGCGATCATCGGACCGAACGGGTCTGGGAAGTCGTCGCTGCTGAAGGTAATCGGTGACGTGATCGATCCCACTTCAGGCACATGCGAGACTGGAGGGGCGTCTGCTGCAATCGTTCTTCAGTCGACCGATGTTGATCAGAGCGTTCCGCTCACAGTTCGCGACGTAGTCGCAATGGCCCGCTTTCCCCGCCTCGGTCTACTCAAACGACCAAACGCCACCGACCGCGCAGCCGTCGACTCGGCAATGGAACGACTCGAAATAAGCGACCTCGCGAACCGCCAGATCCACCAGCTGTCTGGCGGCCAGCGCCAACGAGCGTTCGTCGCACAGGGGCTAGCGCAGGGAGCAGAGATCCTGTTACTCGACGAGCCGTTGACGGGACTCGATGTGCGGTCACGCTCGATCATCACCTCGGTGCTCGACGATGAACATGCTGCGGGACGAACTGTCATCACTACAACACATAACTTCGACGATGCAGGCCGTTGTGAACTGGTGCTCCTACTGGCGACGTCTTTCATCGCCTTCGGTCCACCCGAGGAGGTGTTCACCGAAGAGCACCTCCGAACAGCCTTTGGTGGCAAATTCGTTCGGGTCGGAGAGACCATGGTTCTCGATGACCCTCATCATCACTAAGCCGGTCGGGGCTTTTCTCAGTAATTCCCAGAACCGCTAATATCGTCTGGTGAACCTCGATCTTCTCAACGATGATGTTGCAGCGTTGCTCCGCTCGGGCGATCATCGATACACGACAGGCCGCCGGAGGGTCGTCTCTGCACTCCACGGTTCCGATGGCCCCGTCACCATCCTCGACATTCTGCAATTAGAGGCAAGCCTCGCCCAATCAAGTGTGTATCGCAATCTTGCAATTCTTGAAGAGGTTGGCGCGGTCACCCGCATTGTCACGCACGACGATCATGCTCGTTTTGAGTTGACCGAAGCGCTGACTGACCATCATCACCATCACCTGATCTGCACCACGTGCGGGTCGGTGAGCGACTTCGAATTGGCTCCCGATACCGAGTTGACCCTGAACCAAGCGTTCGCGCAGGTGAGTCGTCTAACCGATTTCACTGTCGACAGTCACCGCCTTGACCTTCTTGGTACGTGCGTTTCCTGCGCCTGATCGATCGCCGTGGTACCGCGCCGATCGATCAGGCGTCTGGTGGATCAGGCGAGTGCCGATGTTATGCGCTGAGCATTTGTGAGGACCATGTCCACGTAGGTGGCACCGTCGCTGCCTGGCTCTCCGAGTGACTCGGAGTAAAGCTCGACGACCGTGACGTCGTCAACTTCGCCGGCGAGTGCGTCGATGAGATCATCGGATGACGACGTGTCGGCGAAGATCGCTGGCACCCCCTCCGCTTCGATCTTTTCGGCCAACTCGGCTAGCTCGCCGGCGCTGGCACTGTCGGTCGTGCTTGAACTCGGAATTACTGCGCCCACTACCTTGAAGCCGTACCGCTCAGCGAAGTAGCCGAAGACCTCGTGGTTCGTGACGAGAACGCGCCGCTCCTCTGGGATTGACTCAACGAGGCTGACCACGTCGGCGTCGAGTGCGGTGAGTTCGGCAATGTAGGCATTTGCGGATGCCTCGACGGCGGCCGGATCGGTGAAGGCAACTTCCTCAAAGAGGAAATCGACAATGCCATCGACTGCGGCTGCCATGCGCATTGGGTCAGTGAAGAAGTGCGGGTCTGCTCCCGAGTGACCGTGATCATCGTGGTCGGAGTGTTCTTCGTCGGAGTGTTCTTCGTCGGAGTGCTTGTCTCCACCTTCCCCGAATTCGAGCGTGTCAACAACGCTGATCGCCTCGAACGTTGGAACCCCTTCGCTCTCGGCGCCCTCGATCACGTCAAGCAACCCCTCCTCGAAGGCAGCACCATTAACGATCAGTGCGTCAGCGTTGTACATGACGTCGACCTCTTGCGCTGACGCCTGGAAGTCATGCGGATCTGTGCCCACCGGCATGATCGTGACTACTTCGGCAGCGTCGCCTACAACCTGCTCCACGACATCGCCAAGTATGTTCGTTGTCACCACGATGTTCGGCAACGCAGCGTCAGCGGCAGGCGCGTCCGTTTCGCTGGGAGCGTTCGACGTCGAGTCCTCAACGACCCCAGCCTCGTCGGACCCGCAGGCCGCCAATCCGAGGCTGAGCACAGCGGCTGCTGCGATCGCTGATCGAGCATATGTAGTACGCATTCCTGACATCTCCCTGCAGTTGAGAACCAATCTTATTCTGAGTAAAACGATAGCGGGACCGAGAATCAATCCCACTCATGTTGCGAGCGTTGGGGCATTTGGTCCGTGCCGGTCTTTGTCGGAGTGCATCGGCTCTGGTCTGACGCCCGTGTTTGGGTGTTGGTAACGATGGGCGTCAACGCAGTCCGCAAAACGACGGCAACTAGGAGTGAAGACAGTTGGCCGAGATTGCAGGAACGTTCGCCGGAGTCGTGGTGGTCGAGGTCGGCGATGACCGGGTTGACGTACCCCCGCCAACCTGCTGGTACTGCGCGACGGCGGACTCTATGTGCTGGCGCGTATATCGCGGAGCCTACGGTGGTCCCCGACGCGGACGATGTACACCTGCGGCCCATTGGTGATAGTCGATTGGGGATCCCCTACAAGATCTCTTCGGCGAACAGCGACTTCGGAATTGGGGCCCCGGGCATGGGCACAGTCACTGACTTACCGGGCGAAAATGGTGGTAAGCGGTTCGAGATTGCCGCCCGGTTTGGCGTTCCAGTCGAAATTTATCCAGATGCTGTGCTCGATTCGGTCGGGCAATTCGCAGTGAGCTCGGGCATCGCCGGAGCGCAGAACACCTCGCAGGCGACCCAGGCGAGCAGGCCTCGTCGTCCGGTTGGTCAGATGATGTCATCGAATGGGTCAGGACCTTGGGCCCTACCTTCTGGACGGTAGGGCAAATAACGTGGCCGCATGAGTTCCGACACATTGCCGCGCCCCCGCAAACAGTCGCTTAACGACGTTCGAGCGGCGATTCCCGCTGCGTGCTATCAGTCCTCGAACGCCAGGGGCGTGCTAGTTCTCACGCAGGCTTGGATACTTTATCTTGTTCCTTTAATGCTGCTCGCCTTCATCGAAACATGGTGGGCAGTCCCGGTGCTCTGGCTTGCGGCAGGGCTCGCCATCGGTGGGCTCTTCGTGCTCGGCCATGACGCGTCGCACGGCGCGTTGTTTCGGTCTCGTCGCATCAACCGTTTTGTCGCTCGGGTCTGTATGGTGCCGAGCGCACACGTTGAGGCGGCATGGAATCTCGGGCACAACCGAATCCATCACGGATACACAGCCCGCAAGGGCTTCGACTTTGTATGGCACCCGATCACGGTCGAGAACTATCAGGCGATGGGCAAGACCGCCCGACTTCGGCATCGGTTCGAATGGTCATTCGCCGGGGCCGGCGCCTACTACCTGCGTGTTGTCTGGTGGGAGAAAATGTGGCGATTTGCGTCGACCGGCAAAACGGCTTCGACCATCCGGCGCGATCGAAGGCTGCTCGGCGCCCTCCTCGCTGCCGGCGTCACGGCATCGGCTGCCGTGGGAGTAATGCAGGGCGGCTGGATCGAGGCGGCCTGGCTCCCGATCAAGCTGATCGTCGTGCCTTTTCTGGTGTTCGTCCAGATCATCGGCTGGACCGTGTACGTCCATCACGTGGCGCCGGACATCCGGTGGTGGAATCGGCGTGAGTGGTCGCAGTTTCAAGGGCAGATGGAGTCCACCACGATCCTGCGATTTCCCCGATTGATCAACCATCTGTGGTTCCACAACATCTTCGTGCACGTCCCCCACCACGTTGACGCTCGAATCCCATACCATCAGCTCCCAGCGGCGGCGGCGGCAATAAAGCAGGCGTACCCTGACACCGTGGTCGAAAGAGGATTCACTCTCAGCAGGTATCTGCGTGCAGCGCAGTCGTGCAAACTCTACGACTTCGACGCCGGAAGCTGGCTTCGCTACTCGGCCGTTACGAGCTGACGGCTTGGTCGAGTGCCACGACAGCCGTTCCGACCATTACGGTCTCTTTGCCTCGGTCAAGGTGGACGTCGCAAGTCGCCCGGTGCTCACCTGCGACCTGCTCCAGATCAATTACGGTGCCGTGAGCGATGAGTTTGTCGCCTTCGAATACCGGCAACGTGAATCGCACATTGAGTCGGCGAACGCATGATGCTCCCTGCCATGCCATCAACATGTTCGCGAGGTACGACAAGTTGAGCGGGCCCTGGTTGATTACACGGTCGAAGCCGAGGGGGCGCACGGCCTCGTGATCCCAGTGCACCTCATAGGGGTCACGCAGAATTGCCGCCATCGTCTTCATTCGTTGAGCGTCAACGTGTTCCATCGTCCAGGACGGGACCTTGGTGCCAATCTTTACCTCCGTCATCGCCGAATCCGCCAGTGGTTCGTAACGCGCGCGATGAGGACCCCGTCGGGATCGATCATTTCGATCGTGTAGACGAAGCGGTCGGCGATGCGACCGGTCTGCTCGGAAACGGTCCGTTCAACCTCGGTGACAGATCCGTCGATCTGGTACCTGACGCCCTCGCGGAGTGGAGCAAAGTACTCCCAGTCGTAGCCGTCGAGTCCGACGGACCCTGCGCCCCGGGCGCCGCACAACTCGAATAGCTCGGCGATTGAAGTTCCGGCGCCTTGGATCGGCACGTGGAACAGTGCGACCGGATGCACGAGGTCATCGCCGAGCTGATCAGAACCGGTGCAGTCGGTTAGCAACCAGTTCTCCCAGTGCTCGATCGTTCGCGTTCCGCCGGGAAGACGATGCCCGACGAGCGCGTGCAGGTCCTCCTCGGACATCGGCAACGCTCGGGACCGGTTGTTCATCGTTACTTGTGACGACTGTTGTCCAATGATGCCGTTACACACGACTCGGACGGCCGAATCGGGCGCCGATCGACTCGACCCATCGCACGATCGGGTCGCCGCTTGGCGCCGGGAGTCCTGCGGCCTCAATCGAGGAGTCGGTGTAGTGGGCGAGCACTGCCTTGCGAACCTTCCACACCGGATGGTCCACGGGGTGATGACGAAGATGCCCACGTCGCATCGGCCACCGGCTAACCGCGCCCCATCGGGCGGTCAGGAAGATATCGAGCTCGGAGGGCTCGACGATCGCGTCACCGATGTCGATCTCGATGCAGGTCGTCGACGGCCGATCGGTCGGCCAGCGGCGACGTGCCGTGGTGTATCTACGCCAGCCGGGGCGCGCCTCGGTGGTCATCGTTGCCCATATGTATGGAAAGCCAAGCAGCCATCGCGCGAATACGACGATCGGCAAGCGGGTCGCCTCGAGACTGAGGAACCAGACCGCTCGGTTGCCGTCGCTGTCGACGACGTAGGTGCGCACGTTGGTCTCGGCAAACGACGAGACCCAGGGGAGCGCTGGAAGGCCGCGCGGGGTTGCATTTCGCATTTCGAAGGGCACCAGCGAGACCCACGCTCGTCCGTCGTAGGTGTCAGCTCGCAGCTCATTCGGCAACAATGCCTGGACAATTTCGGGCTCGTAGTGCCAGTGAACGAACGCAAGGTTGTCCCACCGGTTGCGTAGCCACCATCGGCTGATCTTGGAGGCCCGAGTCTGCGACAGGGGGAGCGGACCGTTGGCGGGGCTCATCGCGACCCGGAACAGCGCAGAGCGCAGTGCCGATACCCTGCGGCGTCATGTCGGCTCACGATATCGAAGTGATCGAAGTCGACCGCGAGAAGCACGTCTTTATCGAGTTTGCAGATGGCGTCACCGCAACATTCGAACTCGCTCCACTGCGCCTTGCGTGTCCCTGTGCCGAGTGCAACTCGCGTCGCCAGAACGGGACGTCGGTATCGATCCTCGCCGAGACGAAGCCTGACGAGGTGCGGATCTCCGAGGCGTCGATGGCGGGGGCATGGGGGCTGAACCTCGACTGGAATGACGGCCACTCGACTGGCATCTATGCTTTCGAAAAGCTGCGCCAGTGGATTGACGATTACATCGTCGAGGCACACGTCACACGACCCGCCGCAAAGCCCGCCGTCGACTAGCTGACCGTGACGCTTACCGTAGTGGCGGCCCTCGGTGCTATGCACCTCAGCCGTTGATCAACTCGGCGTAGATCGGCAGCATCATCGCCGGTCCTGACAACAGCACCTCGGTGATGCAGGTTTCACGCCACTTGGCGAGTTCGTCCTTGATCTTGTCCGCCGGCCCGACGAGGGCGACGTCCTCGACCATCTCGAGGGGGATCGATGCGGCAGCTTCTTCTTTCTTACCGTCAAGGTACAGGTTTTGAACCTTGTCGGCGACGTCGCCGTAGCCCATCCGCTCGAACACCTCGTAATGGAAGTTGGCTCCCTTCGCCCCCATCCCACCGGCGTAGAGCGCCAAAAACGGGCGAACGAAATCGGCGCATTGTTGCACGTCGTCACCGGGGATCACCATAACGCCACACGACACCTCGAAACGATCGGCCTTGCTGTCCTCGCCCGACGCCGCGAAACCATTCGCGAGTTGCTCCCGGTACCAGCCGTCCTCTTTCGGCGAGAAAAACAGCGGAAGCCACCCGTCGGCGATTTCGGCGGAGAGCGCAACGTTTTTGGGGCCCTCGGCAGCCAGGTAGACGGGAATCTCTTTGCGGAGTGGATGCACGGTCGGCTTGAGGGCCTTGCCGAGATTCATGCCGCCGTCGACCGGCATATCGTAGAAGTTGCCATGGAATTCTACGGGGGCCTCGCGGGCCCAGATAGCTCGCATGACTTCGACGTACTCCCGGGTGCGGGCGAGCGGTCGCGGGTACTCTTGGCCGTACCATCCCTCGACGACCTGAGGGCCCGAGGCGCCGATGCCGCAGATGAAGCGGCCGTTCGATAGGTGGTCCATCGTGAGCGAAGCCATCGCAGTTGCTGCGGGGGTGCGAGCCGAGATTTGCATGATTCCGGTACCAAGCTGCACGCTTTCTGTGTGGGCGCCCCACCACGACAGTGGCGTCAGCGCATCGGAGCCGTATGCCTCAGCGGTCCAGATCGAGTTGAAGCCGAGCTTCTCCGCCTCCTGAATGGCTTCGAGTGCGCCCGACGGCGGGCCTGCCGACCAATATCCAGTGTTGTATCCGAGCTTGAGATCTGCCATGGAGCAAGACCGTAGAGCAGGATGGGGTGATGGAGGAAGACGACCGGCTCTTTGTGACTGATGCAGTCCGCATTCCACGCTTCGAACTGAACGAATCGTTCAGCGCGTCCGGAGGACCAGGAGGACAGCACGCGAACAAGGCGGCCACGCGAGTCGAGTTGACGTTCGACCCGGCGACCTCATCTGCGTTTCGTTACGAGACTCAGCGAGCCCGGGTCCTCGAGCGACTGGGGACACCAATCCGCGTCGTTGTTGACGACGAGCGATCGCAGATCAGGAACCGAACGATTGCCGAGGAGCGGCTGGTCGCGAAAGTCCGTGGCTCTCTACGCGTGCAGGCGACGCGGAGGGCGACGAAGCCGAGCCGTGGTGCGAAACGTCGACGTTTGGAGAGCAAGGCGCAACGCAGCGAATTGAAGCGTCAACGTATGCGCCCCGGCATCGACGACTGAACCCGCCAGTAGCCGGTGGGATCCAGCTGCGCAGATCTTTCGAAGGTCTTGTCGAATGTCTGCCCTCACGTTTCGTCGAGCCGTGGAGATTGTCGGTATGAAATGGCGACCGGATACTTCAATCGAATCGGCAGCTGCCACAGGCGCCCAGGCACCTCACATGAAATCGAGACGAGGGTTTCTTGGCGCAATCGTTTCCGGGGTTGGATCTGTGGTGATCGCACCGACAGTCGTCGGTGCGGAATCGGCGCAAGACGGCCGTGGACGCAGCCTGCGGGGCGACCGGGATGGCCGTGGTGATCGTGTTGGTCGGGGCGGTCGAAGTGGTAGTGGAGCCCGCAACGGTCGGCGCAGGTCGGGTGACGCCCGGGAGGATCACCATGGGCTTCATGACGGCGGAGGTGGTCCCGAGCGGTTTGTTCGGCTGTTTGACCTCCCGCCATTTGCTGAGCCGAGCGAGGAACTTCGTGAGGCGTTGATCGAATGCGGCCGACCAGGCGGAATGATGGACGCTCTCGACCCTCTCGAAGTCGGACCGGTTCGGCTGATCACCGAGCCCGAGCTCAGCCCAAACAACCGTGACAATCCGACACACACCGCAGGGGTGACCTTTTTTGGCCAGTTCCTTGATCACGACATCACTCGTGATGCCGGCTCCGGTCTCGGGCGTCCAACACCCGTCCGGCGAAGTATGAATCTTCGCTCGGCCCGTATGGATCTCGACAGCGTGTACAGCGGTGGGCCCGGTGATTCACCAGCGCTATACGACGGTTTCCGCTTTCGTATCGAGTCCGGTGGTCTCTTTGAAGATCTCCCCCGCGACGACGAAGGCGTCGCAGTGATCGGCGACGACCGCAACGACGAAAACCTTATGCTTTCTGGGCTTCATGCTGCATTTTTGCTGTTTCACAACGCAGTGATCGACGACATTGCGACCGGGCAGCCAACGGCCGCCGACTTCGCAGAAGCCCAGGCGACGGTTCGACGCCACTACCAGTGGATTGTGGTCAACGAGGTGCTTCCGCAGTTCGTTGGGCAACCCATGGTCGACTATGTGCGCACCGCAGGCCGTCAAATCTTCACCCTGCCGGTGGCACGAATTCCGCTTGAGTTCCAGACGGCGGCGTATCGATTCGGGCACTCGATGATCCGGCCGTCTTACCGTGCAAATCTGGCTGGAGACGGAGGTGAACCCTTTTTCGGCTTGGTTTTTGACCCAGAAACGTTTGGGAACCCGGACCCCGATGATCTCTCGGGGCATTCGCGGGCACCGCGCCGGTTCGTTGGATGGCAGACGTTCTTCGACTTTGATGACGGTGAGGTGAAACCGAACAAGCGGATCGACACGAAGCTGTCAACGCCGCTGTTCCAGCTCCCGATGTTCGCGATTCCGGCCGGGCGCGGCGAAGGTCTCGGGCCGATGTCGCTCGCCGCGCGCAACCTGCTGCGCCACCTGACGTGGGAGATTCCGTCCGGTCAGGCGATTGCCTCGGAAATTAACGCCGAACTGCTTGCGAGCGCTGACCTTGCTGACCTCGGCCAACTCGGCGCCGGGCTCGGGGCGTCAACACCGTTGTTCTTCTACATTCTACGCGAGGCCGAGGTGATGGCCGATGGCCTTCACCTCGGCCCGGTGGGTGGACAGATCGTGGCCGAAGTCCTCCTTGGGTTGCTTGAGCTTGACCCCAACAGCTACCTCAACGCCGAGGTCAACTGGCGGCCAACGCTTCCTCAGCGCAACGGGACTGTAGGCGACGATTTTAGGATGGCCGACCTGCTTACGATCAGCGGGGTCGACCCGACCTCGCGAGGTCAATGACGCGTCGTACTACTCCGTGTCAGCTGGGCGTAAAGGTGACCGGGAAGTGATTCGGGCCAAAAATGGCCGTGGTCGCCGGCTTCCAGGTGATCTCGCCGTCGACTGCGAGATCAGGCATGCGCCGGGCGAGCAAAGGCAGTGCTTCTTGGAGTTCGGCACGAGCGAGCGAGGCGCCCAGGCAGTAGTGGATGCCCGACCCAAAGGTCATTTGCCCCCGGCCCTTCACGGGCTCGCGGGTGATGTCGAAATTACCGGTCCCGTTCGCGGTCACGCCTGGATCGCCGTTGGCGGCCGCAAGCGACGGGAACACGAGGGTCCCTGCTGGAAAGAGGACGTCACGGTAGACGATGTCCTCGCTGGCAAAACGCCCGGTACCCCGGATTGCACCGAAGTAGCGCATGCACTCCTCGACAGCATTGGCCGCGAGATCGGGCCGTTCAGCCAATAACCGCCATTGATCCGGGTGGTCTGCGAATACGCTCATCGCGCATCCGAGCTGATTGCGTGTCGTATCGGTACCTCCGACGATCACGGCGTTGACCATGGTGACAAGCTCCTCAGTCGAGAGCCGATCGCCCTGCTCCTCGGCGGCGATCAACGCAGTAATGAGGTCATCTCGGGGGTCGTTGCGGCGGGCATCGATCAGGCCGACGACGTACTCGTTGAGCTCAATCTGTGCCTGTCCGATCACATCCATCTCGTCGATAGCGGTGCCATTGAAAATCCGCACCACATCCTCGGCCCAGCGTGAGAACAGCTGCCAATCCTCGCGTGGTGCACCGAGTAGTTCGCAGATGATTGGGATTGGATACGGCTCGCAGATGTCGACGGCGACATCTGCGCGACCGGAGGCTGCGACCGGGTCGATCAACTCGTTGACCACGTTGCGCATGAACGGTCGCAGCTGGTTCGCGCTACGCGGCGAGAACGCTTTGGCAACAAGACGCCGGAGCCGAGTGTGGACGTCGCCCTCAGCAGCGAGGATTGACGGTGGCCGGTTGAGGATCGCCGGATCGGTAATCCCCATCATCTCTGGGATCTTTGCCACAGCGTTGTGCCATCGCTTATCGCGCAAGATCTTGGTGACGTCGTCGTAGTCGAGGATCACGAACCCCATCAGGTTGCGGATCATCCAGTGCTGGCTTGAGAGTTCCCGGAGATGTTCGGTCGACTGTGTACGTGAGAGTTCTAACGCCTCGGGTCCCAGCGTTGGGAGGTCGAGGTCGAAGGCGTTCGTCGGCGTAGCGGCCGTGCTAGTCATAAGGGCGAGATTATGCGCGATGAGCGGTGAGGATGACGTTAGGCGAGCGGGTCGGCTGCTTGGGCGCCCAGTGATTCCGCCACGATCGGATTGGCGTGCTGGCCACCAACGGTGTTGATTCCGTGTGCGATCGACGGAAAATGGCGAGCGGCATTGAGTGCGCCGTGTCGAGCCACGTCGAATTGGTAAGGCAGCGTCGCATTCGTCAACGCGTACGTGCTGGTGTGGGGGACGGCTCCCGGCATGTTTCCGACTGCGTAGTGCAGGATTCCGTGGAGATCGTAGACCGGGTCGTCGTGAGTGGTCTCGCGAGTAGTTGCAATGCAGCCGCCCTGATCGACCGCGACGTCGACGATAACGGCACCGGGCTTCATTTGAGCGACTACCTCCTCGGTCACAACCACTGGGGCCCGACCACCTGCGACGAGCACCGCACCGATTACGAGATCTGCGCCCTGAACCGTTCGTTCGATCGAACCCTGATTGGATGCGAGGGTAGAGATCCGACCCTTGTGGATCTGGTCGACGTAGCGCAGGCGCTCGAGGTTCTTGTCGAGCACAGTCACCTCTGCCTCCATCCCAGCAGCGATGACCGCAGAGCTCCATCCGACATTTCCGGCCCCGAGCACGACAACCTTGGCTGGGCTGACGCCGGGGACCCCGCCCATCAGAATGCCGCGGCCGCCCTTGTGTCGC
>Ga0209603_1002574_pt1 | contig 16564 bp, 16 predicted proteins | sample COGITO_mtgs_1206_FD_184812 | JGI IMG/M metagenome (GOLD analysis project Ga0209603, IMG submission 184812) | Pelagic marine microbial communities from North Sea - COGITO_mtgs_120607 (SPAdes) (version 2) | ecosystem: Environmental > Aquatic > Marine > Epipelagic ... | reverse complement strand
TTGGATTACCATCTTTACCAGCTAATGCAGATACAAAATTTAATCTACCTCGTAGGTTTGCCTTTTTAATACTTCTGAATAACTTACCTCCATCCAATTCATGTTTGTTAATAAAATCTTCAACAGCCGAACCTCTTGTCCCAGTTAGTGCAGCAATTCCCATTGCTTCTTTACTAGCTGATTCGTTTACTGATTCTTCGTTTATTTCAGAGATACATTGTTCTCTCATTATCTCTCTTACGATTTTTCTAAGTTGTTCTTTCATCTTTGGTAATCCTTTATGTGTTGTTTTTGCGAAATCTTCTATTTCCTTTTCACTCATTCTATCAGCTATTCCTTTTATTTCATCTGAAACCTCTGAAGATTTAACTTCACCTCTTTTGAATGCTAATGCTAATCCAAATAACTTTTGTTGTTGTTGAGATTGTGCAGGCATCTTATTACATTAAGTTTTTTAAACGATGGTTTTTAAAACCTTTTTTAGTAGTTCCTTCAAATATAGATTGTAGTTTAGCAGCTAATTTCTTACTACCATTCATTTTCAAATCATATGCAATAGCATCCAATGATTCAATCCCATCCCATCCAGATTCTCCAGTTGCTGAATGAGCGATATCATCAGTACCTTCTGCTGAATCGTAGAACGTAGAAGCATATACACTATTAGCTCTCCACTCATCATATTCATCTGGTTGGTCAAATGGGTCTGGTTTATTTGGGTCTTTATTAGGGTCATTAGCAAAATCAGGATTATCTTCTAATACTGAAATTAGTTTTCTAGCTTCAGAATGAAAGTTTGCATCAGTTAGAGCTTCAACAGCTGCCTTACTCATTCTACTTTCGTATTCTTCTTTACCTAATTTTTGTGGAGTGATTCCTAACTTCTTTGCTTTACCACTAACAACTTTATTTACTTTAGGGTTACCAGCTCTTTCTTTAGTTGAATCTTTAGTAGGTTCTGATTTAGGTTCTGATTTAGGTTCTTCTTCGGTTGATTTATTAAATTTAGATTTTAATTTATCATACATAGGTGCAAACTTCTCAATTGATAATTCACCTTTAAGTAATTTTTCAACCTCAGGCATCTTCATTATAGCCTTTGCCATCTTATGAGCTGCTTGTGGTTCGAAATCATCATCAGTTAATGAATAATCATCATTAAAAAGTGGTTCACCATCTAAGTTTGTAAATCCAATTGTGAATTTTCCGTTTTGTTCTCCACTACCTATTGATAACTGAGCAACCTTTTCTGGATTATCAAAATCAGCATCTTCATGAGAGATTTCAAGAGGTCCTTCGAATCCACCACCGCCTCCGGCGCTTGAACGATTCATACTGAATCCTCTTTTGTTTAACTTCAATTCATCATCAAGTGCCTTATCTATCTTATCTAATCTTTGTGTTGTTTGTTGTGTAGCATCCGAACGTCCACCAATATCATCACCATCATCGTAAAAATCACCTGTATCTCCATCATAGTGGTCAATACCAGTAGAATCATCCTTTTCATCATCTTTCCAAAAAGATGCATCATCATATTTAGATGGTTCTGATTTGGGTTCATCCGATTTTGCATCAGATGCATCATAACCGGTATCTTTAGAGAACATATTAGGTTTCTCTTTCTTACCGGCAGAATCACCTCCCTTCTCTGCCTCTTTTTCACTTTTATCATGAGTACCAGCTTTTACAGCCGCATCTCTGCTATCTTTTGATTTGAAAACAGACGTTTCACCACTAGCTTTATTTATAGCGGTAAACGTTTTATCTTCGAACAATAAATCACTTAATTTAATCATAATATTATTTATTTTTTCCTAAACGTTTTTTAGCTTCATCGATATCTAAATCAGCCATCTCATAATATCTATTTAGAATATTTCCCATATCCTCATATAACGCATTTAATCTTTCATCCATTTGCCTAGCTTCAGTAGAAATCTTATCAAATGATTTATCCAACTTCTCCAACTCACTCATATTACGTTTGATAGTTACTTTATCAAACCAATCATCTGATTCTGAAAGAGTTAATGTTTTAGCTGCTTCTACGATTCCACCTAATGTTTCTGCTATCTCAACGATATCAGATTTTCTTTGCATTTGTTCATTAAAGCTCTTATATGTAGAAATTATTTCTAAGAAGTGTTTCTTTACTTCATTAGATAATGGTTTGTTAGCTTCTAACGATTCAGTCAAACTGAATTTACCATCAACAATCTTTACATCGTTTATGTTTGTTTTACGGATATCATTGTATCCTTTACTTACGCTCGTACCTTTCTTAGAATCTACTTTAAATTCTATTGTGTTTTCGGTAACGTATTTGTATATGTCAAATCCTTTTTTCATTATGATAATTCCGTTATAATTTCTCTCATTAAACTTTCTGCTTTACAAAAATCTCCACAAACATCAGTACCAATGTTCTTTACTACCGATTCGTTCATTGGAGTCATAAATGCACCATGTGTAGATGGATTAGATACGAAATCCCAACCAATTAGTTCGAAATCCGTTCCTACTTCTACTTTACCTTCACCGATATTACTAACCGAACCCATACCTCTTGATGAGATACCTAAAAGGATTCCAGCTCTTAATAATTCTTTTAATATATTACCAGATGGTGTAGGTAATATTTCAACTGTACCAACTACATCATCACCTTCCCAATGTACTTCTCTTACGTTATGAGATACATTCTTTAAATTAATTACAGAAGAATCAGGATGGTCTAACTCACCCAATGCTCTTCTTTCTTTTATTAATTGTTGATACTTTGTTACTTCTCTTTCTAATATATTTTTTGGGTACACTCTTCCATTTTGATTTTCAGCACCAGAACGTTGAAGAACTCCCTTAACTAATGTTCTACCAGAAGCATCTTCATTAACGCTACCTTTAAACAAATTAGTTTCTATAATTAAATTTTTCATTCCGTTCTTTATTATTTAGTTTGTTTAACAATTTTAGTAAATTCAGATTGTACTTTTTCAGTTAATACATTTTTAATACCTTCATTAAGTATAATATTAATTACATCTTTAATTTCTAAAACATTATCTAATTTAGTATCCATATTTGGTTTATCTAAAAACGTAGTTACCTCAAATTGTAATTCTTTTGATAATGTGTTTTTAAATTCACTAACTACATTAGCTGAAGTGGAACATCCACCACACCCACATCCACAATCGGAATGAGATTCTTCTACTTTATAAGTTTTACCATCTACTTCAAATTCATCATCACCATCTTTCTTAGCTTTAGTAACAGCAGCACCAAAGGCATTACCTTCGTTCTTTTCACCCTTACCATCCCAAGCAGAATCAATCTTATTGAAGAACTTTTTCTTTTCTTCATCAGACATTGATGGAATAGATTTTCCAGCTTTTTCTAATGCCTTTTTGAAGAATGCTTTATAATTAGCTTCCTCAGCCATAACGGTCTTTAAAGTTTCTTTAATTTGCTCTTTAGTAATGCTCATAGTTATGGGTTCCTATTAAAAGTTTTGTATTGATGTTGCGATACGATTTAATCGTTCTCTGATTTTAGTTAGGTTTTTTTGAGTACGTTTCCAATATTGGTCAGATTCTAATCCTCCCTCTTTTTTAATCTTACCATACCAACCTACAAATTTTTCTATCTCAGAAAGCTGTTTGTTAACACCTGAAATTCCTCTACCAATTTTTTGTTTTGGTGAGGATTCATCTTTTCTTAATTCTTGCCAACGATTTTCATCAACTCTTTCGTATCCAGTAGATTTAGCTAATTTATCTACAAACTTATCATCATTCTCCTCATCCTCATCAGTACCATCGGTATCTTTGAATGCGTTTGGAGTATTATAACCAGCAATATCACCAGTTGTAGTTGCTTCTTCTAAATCCAACTCATCTTGTTCGATTTCAGCTATAAGTTCTTTGATATATTTCTTTAAATTACTTTCCATTAACTTTACTTTTCAACTCTTTGATTAATTCATATGAAATCATTAATGATGAAACGTGGTTATCAGAAACTACTTTACCAATTTTTGTTTTAGATAAAACCGATGCGGTTTCAGCTAATTTAATTTTGGTTACTTTATCGTTTATAGATTTACCTAACGATTTAAGTTCAGAAATGATTTTAGGAATTTCTTTTTCAATATAAGATTTAAATCCAGTTGTATTGGATAGATTGTTTATATATTCTTTTAATAAACTTTTTTGTCTTTCATTTAGATTAGAATACTTCTTATTAAAAGTTTCTACTAATATTTTATATGTAAGTAAACGTAAATCTTTATCTTGCTTTTTGTATGATTCAACTACAGCTTCTGATTTTGTTGATGATTCAACTAATTTAGATTGCTTTGATGTAATATTCTCAATTAAAGTAATTTTAGAGTTAAATACATCCTTTACATCATAGTTTTCATAATTCTTAGATTCAAATACTTTATATATTGATGCTAATACTTTATAATTTGATATAGGTGAAGATAAGAACTCATCCATATTGAATGATTCATTAATCTTTTTAATTAGATTATACTTTTCTCTTTGTAGATTCTTTTGATTGATTCTACTATGAGCTTCATTAATGGTATCAATAAACTTTTCAGCTCTTGATTCTGAATTATACTTCTCTTTTAATAGCAAATCGTATAGTCTTAACTCTTTATTCAATTCAGTTTTAGATGAAAAGAACTCGCTTACTATAGTCTTTGCAGTTTCAGTCGTATCACCATTAAGAACTTCTAAGGTGATTTGTCTCACCAAAAGCTCAAAAAGAATACCAGTATTCTTAAATTTTGAATGTTTTACTCTCTTCATTACGTTTTTTTACCCTATAATAATATATTCCTATACGAAAGTTTATCGTATATAAATATAACTTTATTTTTATTTATTAAATTTTTCCTCATCTAACAAATTATCATCACTTAAAAAATCTGTTTTTTCGGTTATCACCTTCTTTTTAGGGGATATACCATTAACATATTCTTTAGCTAATTTGTTAGCTTGTCTACCAACTTTACCTTCAGTTTTCTTTAAGGCTTTTTGATTTTCTTTAGCACCTAAAGGGTCTCTTCCATATGGATGTTTATCTTTACCATATGTATTTCCTTCTCTAGGTCTACCACCTTTATTTTTCAATTCATTTTTAAGTTCTTCCAATTCACCCTCTACATCAGTTTCTTCTGTTTGCATTGCTGGGTCAGAACCTTCATCTTCGATTGAACGATATCTGAATCTATCTTTCAAGTCATTAATCATATTAATTTTCTGATTATCGATTTCATCCTTGCTCATATTGAAAATATTTTCATATGCCCATTCTTTTGAAATCATATTCAATTGTTGGATATCGGAAACTAATCTAACTTTTTCACTCCATAAGTTTACCTTTTCCTGCTCATATATTGTAGATGGATTAACCAAATTCAATTCAAAATCAACCATTTCAGGTCCTTCAATTCCTTGAGCTGATAAATGTACAACTGCTAACTTAGTAAGTTCAGATACTAAAGTTCTTTGTATTCTTTCGATTGTTCTTGCAAATCTTACATCTTCTGCAGCAAGAGTTGCTTTACCATTTACATTCTCATCATATCCCAAATATGCTTTTGGAATCTTTAGAGCTGCAAATAGTTTATTCTTTAGGTAATCAATATCTTCAATAGCTGTATATTGTAATCCACCTAATGTATCTATTTCGGTTCCGCTATCACCACCCCTAACAGGTAAGAAGAAATCTTCAGTTAAGTTTTGAATATTATACTTTAGATTGTAATCACCAGTATTCTTATCCATAAATGGAACTTTCTTCATTTTGTTGATAATCTTTTGCATATAGTTATCAACCTCAGTTGGTGGAATATTACCAATATCAATTTTGAAAACTCTCTTATCCGGTGCTCTCATAATTCTATGAATTAACATAGCATCTTCCATAAGAGAAACTTGTTTCCAAATTCTTCTACCATTTTCAATCATTGCCTTTCCATAAGGAAGGAAGTTTGTATCTGATAACAATCTGAAATGTACTATTTCATAGTTCTCATACTCACCTTTACCAATTGGGTCGTGATTTACTTTAAACTTTACATAGTTAGGATTGTTTGGGTCAGTATTCTCTAATCTTTCAGTTTCGTAAACTGGAAGTGGTTGTACATTTATGATTCCTTTACCTGGAGCTATTTCCATAGCTAAAAAGAAATCACCATACTTAACCATATTACGAGTCCATGCCCATAAGTTAAATTCTAAGTTTAGAATATCATAGAAAAGGTTTTCTAATAATTCTTTTACTTTTTCGTTTTGAGTTTTGATTTGAATAACATCACCAAATTCATTTTTTAATGTTGATTCATCTGAGTATATATCTAATGCTGATGATATGATAGGGTCATTATCCATTGCATCATAATCTCTGAATAATTCTCTACGAACTTGATGGTATGCCATTGATTGAGCTGCCATTTGGTCACCATAGAATGAACGTTGTAATTTAGTGTACCTATCTCTTAAATTCATTAAGTTAGTACTACCCTGTTGCCTATCATCTGTATCCTTGATAGTTCGTTTTCCATCCTTATCAACGACTACTACCGCTTGGGATGAGAAAAGTTTACTTAACTTATTAAAAAATGAACTATTTTGTTGTTCTGCCATTTTGCTTTTGTTTATTTAATAATCTCCCTAAGATACGAAAAATTATTAATATATCCTAATTTATTTACCACGCTTTACAACTCCAATATCTAGCTCCAGTTCTTGGACCAGGACTATCACAATTATGCCTAGCTCTAAAAGCCTTTTTTCTATCTGGATTTGATTTCTTTATTTTCATAGTTTTCTCACCAGCTTTCTTAGCCGATGTTCCACCATGTCCAAAGTTTACCTTTACAACATTTCCCTTTGGGTTTTTTACATACACTTTAAACTTCTTAACATCACCTCTCATTGGTTTATTTAGCTTGACATCTCTACCTTGATATTCAGCTTCGTTTACATCAGACTTATATTCTTTTATAAATTCTAAGAATTCTACCAAATCATCGTGGTTTTCTACATCATATTCAAAGATATCATCTTTAAATTGATTTGTAAAATCTTCAAAAAGTTCTTTAGTTGTGTTTTCCATAATAAATCTTATACTATATAAATATAACAAAATTGATTTATAACCAATTTGTTAGGTCCTCATGGGTACCATCACCGATATCCATTTTCCAAGGATTATCCTCGTTATCATTACCACCATATATACCAGTATAAGTATGAGATGAAATACTGTTAATTGCTTGTTTGGTTAAATCAACACCTTCTTGTCTTAATCTAAGAGCAGTATCCCTTACCCACAATCCTATTGCAAGAGCCATAACTAAATCATCGTTATAACCCCTCATAGCTTCAGCTCTACCATTATTCCATATAAAGGTAAACATTTCATCTATTGTTCTTACTGAACGTATTGTTATTGATTTATCTCTAATGTATTCTTCTAATTTAGAAATAATCAAAGGTCTTGTTCTTGAAGTAGTTGAAAATCCTGCTACTTGATTTCTATCTTGTGAACGATATTTATTACTAAACTGATTTCCAGCATCTACATATTTTATATCCTTCTCAGTATAATATAAATTTCCATAATTTCTATCAATAACTTGTTGTATAGCAGCCCAACCAATATTTGCATTTTCAATTACCAATAACGCTTGATTATATTCAGTTGATAATGCTACTAAGAAGTTTCCAAAATCCTTTGTATCCAACTTACCCTTATATTCAGCTACTTGATTAGATGCAACTACATCTATTACATGAGCCGTAGAGAAATCCGAAGAATCCCCTCGGGCAACATCCGCTACAACTATGTATGATTTACTATAATCAGCAAATTCCCATTTCCAAAGATTACCATCGAATCCAGTTTTCTCAATAGGGTCTTGTACATAAGTTTCTTTATAGAATTGTAGAAGTTGTGGGTCAATAACCGAATCACCAGAAGATACAAAATCACAATCACACTCTTGTGCTGCTCCCTTTGGACCTAATAATCTTTCTTGCTCATCTCTCCAACTCTGGTCTCTTTCTGGGTGAACTGTCCAATGTAATCTAATTGTATTGAAATCGTTTCTACCTTCTTCAGCACCTACCCAAGTTTTGTGATACCAATTACCTACACCATTTGGAGTTGATAATACAATAGCGTTACCCCCAGTTGATAATGTAGATTGTGCCGATACCCATATCTCCTCAATCTTATCAATAAATGCCGCTTCATCAAATACTAATAGGGATAGTGCTTCCGAACGTCCCGCATCTCCAGCAGCTGAAGTTGCCTTTATCTGAGAACCATTTGAGTATCTAAGTGATAGTTTGTTATCTTCTACTGTTTCTAATTTCAACCAAGATGGTAAATATTGATTCATCACCCTAACCTTAGTTACAAGGTTCTTAGCAACCTCTTGCTTAGTTGCTATAACTAAAACATTAAAGTCTTGATTAAATAACATTTTCCACAAAGAGAATCCTGCGGTTAATGTTGAGATACCAGTTTGTCTTGATTTAAGAATGATATTATATCTATGGTCTTTGAAGTCAACTAAAGTATCTTCTTGAAATGGATATAGTTGAAAAGGTATTTTACCCCTAACAGGGTGTTGAATCATACAATACTTTTTCATAAAATAAATTGGGTCAGAAGCGCACTTCTGATATTCCAACTTTATTATATCTTTCAACGATTGCTTAGCCATAAATTATTTCTTTTTTCCTATCTTCCAATACATACCAGCACTAACAAATGGTACTAATTGTGAAGTGTTAGAATTATTCTGAATACCTAACCCTAATTGATATAAATTATTCTTTTTACTTTTTAGGATTAAACCTCCACCAACATTTGTAATAACATCAGTTTTATTAAATCCTCCATTTATACCCCAATAGAATTCATTCTTTGGTAATTCCTTTACCACTTTTGTATTGTATATTGTAGGAACTTCAAAATTCCATAAAATATCTCTGCTTACTATTTTATTTTGTGTGATGGTATCTGTAATAACTCCGAATCCTAATGTTGGATTGGGTTTTGTTCCCATAGAATCTATTACAATTTCAGGAGCAAACTCATAAGTTAGTTTTAAAGTATCTTTGGTTATAAACTTAGAATAGTAATCTTTTATAATTTGTAGAGAATCAACATCTGCTGGTATTTCAACTATCTTTTCAACAACTCTATCAACATACTTAGGTACATATTTAGGTACTTCTACAATTTTATTAACAAAGACTGTATCAATCTTTTGTTCTAATAGTTCGTAATCCTTACCACCTACATTTACAATTTCTTTGGGTTCATCAGTATCACCACAACCTCTAAGTAACAATACTACACATAGTATCATTATTAGTATAGTCTTTAAATCAAATTTGTTTAACCAATTCATAATTCTTATCCTTTAATTTCTCATATGCAATATTGCGTTTTTCGATAACATCGGTAAGTTCTTTTTTACCATTATCTATATCAGCTTCTATCTGAGCTTTTAAAGTTTGAACATCATCATTCGATTGCCATTGTTCTACTGAACCATCATCATTTACATATTCGTGAATGTTAGATACTTCTTTAAGAGCTTGATTCCATTTTTCCAAAACATCAGTACCATAAGCAGCCATATTAGAATATATTCTATATTCTTCATATTCTTTCCATAATCCATCTTGCTTTATAACTAGCTCTCTTCGTGCTAAGCAACCAGCACAATATCCAGTTTTAGAAATTAGAGTTTTATCTGATTTTGAGAACTTTCCACTAACATCACATTCATCGGATTTACATTGATGCGATTCTTCAATGTGCTTTCGTAATTCAGATAATACGTTTGACATTTTAGATGATTTTACTTTTCCAAAATCTTTTTGTTCCCAAACGTTACCATCGGAATCACTCCATATATCACCAACCTTACGTTTAGTTTTAGTTTCTTTGATATCAGAAAATCCGATTTGAGTATTTTTTTCGTACTCACCAGTTCGTACCATATCTGCCAACTTTCTACGAGTTGGGTGCATGAACTTTCTATTAAATTTTTTATCAGCCATAACCTATTATATATTCATATATATAAGTATTGGATTTTTTACTATTCGTAAAATAAACCGAGTATCTGATTGAGGGGTGCGAATGTTCCAGTCAATTTAAAAGTCTTACCACCATATACAAATACGATACCCTCATTAGGAACTATCTTATCCGTACCACCAATAGCGTTCAACCTTTGGAGTTCCAATTTAAGTTTATTAATTTTCTTAACATCACCTGATTTCTTAACATCTTTGATTGTTTTATCCAATCTCTTTTTCATATCCCTAACTGCTTTATCAGGGTTAGCTGCCAATACTGAACTCATAAATGAAAGTATATCTGCTCCGATACCTAAGAAGATATCTTCGAATGGTCTAATATTATCTTTAGCCATCTTAGCGTGGTCATTCTTATCAATTCCCTTTGCCCATTCCATTGTTTTCACATCAGATAGATTTTTCTTATCTAATCTAAATGATTTATCATAGAATGCCCATCTCTTAACTAATCCCATTAGAGTTTTGTTATCTAACTTAGTTGGAGATTTCTTATTTACAAAATCCATCCAAAAAGCTTGATGATAATCAGCGATTCCATCATTATCTTTTAATTTGAATTTAGATTGTAATTTTGATATTTTAGAATTGTAAGAACCTTTTAGTTTTCTTAAATCTTTTGATTTAGGTAATTGATTAATTGGAGGACCAGAAATAGTATATGCAGATTGTACATCAGCATTTACTTGTTTAATCATTCCCGCAAGTATTCTTGCAGCTTCTTGATTTTCTCCAATGGCAATTCCATCAACGTTGAATTCCATAGTCCCATGAAATACGAGTAGTGCTTGGCCATAAGGTATTACATTTACAGAAGTTGGATAGATAACTTCTAAATTCATAAAACATGCACCACCTTTAAAGATTTTATCTCTTTGGTTTTCTGAAAGTGATTTTATAGCTTTTGATAAATCATTCATAGCAAAGTTATATGCTTTTTCCAATTCACCTCTACCAGCAAACTTAGTAGCTACACCCTTTATATCCAAAGCGTTTTCACCTTTGTTTTTTAAGTGTCCTTTATTTCTTGCAGCAACTAACCTACCATCTCTCCAACTTACAGCTAATGCCTGTCCATCGGTTTTTTCTCTAGCTAAATCTAAGTTTCCTTCTAATGCTTTATTTACAATATCTTTAAGTTGTCCGAAAGTTAAATTGATTTCTGTATCAAATGGATGATTCATATGTCCGTATGCTCCACCTTCTAATAGTAATCCCTCACTAATACCACCACTTAAAGCATATGGTTCATTATACTGAAGTTTTTCTTTATCTAATTTTTCAAATTTATATTCTGGGTCTGATGTTTTGAAATCATCTTTTCTCATTATGGTTTTAGCGATTACTTTATTCGCTTGTTTCATAAATGGAATATTAATTTTTGTTCTATTATCCTTTGCTACAATTTGATTATATTGATTAAGGAAGTTTACAAATTCTTTTTTCTTTTTTCCCAATCGTTTAAAGAATCCAATTAATTCTGCGTTTGAAACTTCTTTTCCATTTCTAGGGTCATTTAATCTATCGAAGAAATGTCTATCAGTTAAAACTATATCAACTGGATTTAGTTGTTTATCTGCAAATTTATCAATCTTTTTTAAATCACCCATTGGGATTTCGTTGATTGATGATTCATTAGCTTTTGTTTTTGAATAAGTTGGCTTTTTACCTTTTGTTTTATTACCACCCTTTTTAGAATCACCAGCTTTCTTTTGGTCAGCTCTTTTTCTATTAACAAACGATGCTCTACCTTTAGGTCCTAACTTAGCTGCTTTCTCTTTTGATAAACAAGCTGCATAAGCATCTCCCTTTTCTCCATCACCACATTTACCTAACTTCTTACCAGTAGAACTGTATCTATCCCAACCACCACCTTTGGTAGAACCAGTCTTTCCTTTACCGAACCACTTTCGTAAATCCTCAGTTAGTTCTTCTTTAGTTAAATCTTCTCTTAGTGGCTTCATACCATTTGCAACCCTAACTTTATTTAACTTCGTTATAATATCTCTTTGTTTTTGTGATTTTGGCATTGCCTTTAATGCTTTAGTAGTTAATTGATAAATTAGAGTTCTATCAGCAGAAGATAATTCTTCGTTAACACGTTTCCAATCTGCTAAGGCCTCTTTATCGTATTCTTTTTTCTGAGAATCCCATCCACAATTATGACAGAAATACTTTTCGTTATCATCGGATTCAATTTCCCAAGAATGATTACATTTTTCACAACTAATCTCTTCTCCAGAAAATTCAACTAAAACACCCTCTTCTATAATTCTAACTTTTAAAAGTGGTTTACCATTTATAGTAATGTCACCTTTTTCGTTTTTACTTATTGTTTTTACTACAATACGTTTGTTTTTAAACTTACCACCCAATACAGTATCACCTATATTAATTGGAATGGTAATATCTTCATTTACTATATTTGTATTAGGGTCTTTTACTCTTTTAGTTTTCTTAGCCTCAATCTCATCATGTTTACTATCCAATGAATCTAATACAGAATACCCAACTAACGTAGCTAATCGAGTAACATGCCTAAACCATAGTTTGTAAGCTTGCGAACCATAAAAATCTTTTTGGTTTGTTGCTGTTGTTTTACCAATTACACCTGCAGGGAATGGAGTTACTGCTTTTACAGGACCATTTGGGTAAATTGGATGTGGGTCTATATCAGTATCATCATCACTCATAATTTGTGATAAAACAGTATATCCTATTTTTTCTGCTCTTTTTTGAGAAACTCTATCAAATGAACTGAATGTTGGAAATAAGTAATTAGGTCCATCATCAGCTTCTTGAGCACCACGTATTTGAGATGCTTCCTTAATTAGTTCAATGTTTTGAATTAACCAATCTTCTATAATTTCATTAGATATATTGATTTCCTCATTCAAAGTATTTGTTATAAAATCAAATACATTTTTATCAAATTTTGGATATGCTCTTTTTGAAAAGAAATCTTTCTTATCTTCATCTGAGCCTGATTTTAATCCATTACGAACTTCAGTTCCACTAATTGGATTAGATTGTTGAGGAGCTATATAAACATACCCCTTATCTTCATATCCTTCGAAATCTAAGTTATCTTTATAAGGTGTAAAGAACTTACCTCTACTACCCAATCTACCAGCATCCTTTTTACCAACTACTGTGATAAATGCCGTAGTATCTTTATCGAATTTTTTAAGTACCTCAGTTGGTACATATGGATTTTTTACTTGAACAATTACGTTTTTTGGAATACCAAACATTTTGTTCATAATCATCACCTTTTCTCTAAAGTTAAATGGTGATTTGTTATTATCGGTTTTATTTGATGTACCAATGTACACATTTTTCTTACCGAACTTACTTACTAAATGCTTATAGGTAGCATAATGACCCTTATGAAAAGGTTGAAAGCGGCCAGCGTAAACTACAACTTTGTTGTCTACACTGTCCGCTTCCAATAATATACTCTCTACTAAAAAGTTAGATAAATCATTCATTGTAATAGTACTATTTACTTTGTACTATATAAATATAAGAATTTATTCTTTTACAACTTCCATTTGCTCTGCCATCTTTTCTTTAATTGATGGGTCAAATGTGATTGTACCTTCCTGCAGATTAATCTGTCCTCTTGGGTATTCTTTTTCAAGTTCACTTACTAAACCTCTTAGAGATTCATTTTTTTCTTTAAAATCAGCTTCAGCTTTTTCTAAACCTTCTTCAAGTTTAACCATTTCATCTTCTAACTCTTTTCTTCTTAAATAAAGTTGTCCGAATACATTAACCATCTGAGAGATTTCATCATTAGCCTCTTTGATTGGGGTTACCACATCTTCACCTAGTTCTCTAGTAACCAATTCGATTTTTTGAATTTCTTCGTTTGCCATAATATTATTTTAATTAAAATTGTTTTTTGAATTCATATATAAATATACATAAATTATGTTTTCGTAATAATTGTTACTCCTCTTTTTTGTACTACTTCAGAAGCACACTTATTTCCGAATGTTATTGATTCAGCTATATTAGAGCTTTCCAAATACTTCATAGTGAATCCTGCTACGAAAGTATCACCTGCTCCAGATATATCCATAATTTCAACTTGTTCAGTTGGATATATCATATCTTTATACCTACATCCATCTTTATCAAGTGTAATTATAAGCTTTTCATTAATCCATTCATTATTTTTAATAAATGTTTCGTTATTTAAATATTCAGTTCTATTTAATTTTATAAATTTTAAATCTCTACACCATTCTCCCAATTTCTTTTTGGTATCACAAATTGTATTAGGATGATTAAATGCAATATTTGCTATATCTTCATCGGTTAAGAATCCTTTGTTATAATCTGATATAACTACCATATCATATTCCCAATATTTTTTTGGTAAAGTATCCTTATCAATTCGTTTCACATCATCACCCTCATCTACTCTTAATAATAATGTATTTGATGATTCATGTACATAACGTGTCTTTGTTATAGTTGATGTATGTGTTATGATATCAACGCTAACACCCAACGATTCTAAATTGGATTCTACGTTTAATGCCATTCCACCATTATACTTTTCATTGATTGGATTAAAAACAGGTGCAGGTCCTTCAGGTGAAAGACGTGGAGTATTTCCATAGATAAAAATATCCATACAACTCTCTCCTATTAAAAGTACTTTACTCATTTGTTAATATTTTTGTTGTACTAAAATCTTCCATTCTATTAAAATAAACCATTGATTTACTATAAGCTTCACCAACTATATTTTTATCTTTATAATCGGAACCAATAACAAAAACATCTGGTTCATATCTTTTAATAGCTTCCTCTAACATCGGTTCTGAATCAAATATTATTACTTTACTAACTCCTTTAATTCTTTCTAAATTATATTTACGTTCTTGCTCCGAATGAAAAGGTCTATCTTCACCTTTTAGCTCTGTTACTCTCCTATCCGAATCAATACCAATTACAACCAACTCACCAAAGGTAGATGCAAACTCAATCATTCTAAAGTGTGCATGATGTAAAACATCAAAACAACCATTCATCCAAACTTTCTTCATCATAGGAATTTTTCTAATTCTTTTATTACACTTTCCGATGTGATACCTTTAGTACACTCAAATTGTCTATTTGTACCTTTGTGGTCTGGACACCAATTCCAATCACCTGCATCTAATTTTAATCTATTGAAACACCCACCACACTTATCATTAGGTGGTGTGATTCTAACACACTCTTTCATTTCAGCCCAATCATATGAGAATCCACTTATCAAAACTGTCTTTGTTCCCAATGCCCAACTTAACCAACTTAATCCACTACCAATACCAATGAATGCTTTTGATTTTCTCATTTCATCCATAACTGATTCTAATGGGCCTTCTGGGTGTTTTATAATACCTGTTGGGTGTTTGTTTCCCATATAGTTATCACCTTCCTTAGATAGTAGTTTAACTGTATATCCTTTATCATTTAACCAATCAACTACTTCTTGCCAACCAGTTGGATTGTTCCAATATTTAGATTGAGCAGTTCCATGTATTGCTATTGTGATTAGTTTATCATCTTTTTTAACTTTTGATGCTGGTAATAGTGGTTTTATTTCTTTATATTCTAAACCCAATATATCAGAACCCATTTTTTGCATAGTTTGAGTTTTGAAATCGTTTGGATTTTTTAATTCATTTACACTACCATCATCATTATAGAACAAACCTACATTATACATTGCATATAGATTTTGTACAGTAGAACCAGGTTTAACAAATTTAAAATGAGGATATTGTTCCTCAAACATATTATTGTGGAATGTTGAAACAATTAGTTCACAATTATGTTTTTTTCTGAATTCCTCAAAGTATGGAAACCATGCTAATGTATCTCCCAAAGCCTTTGAACCCATTGATATAAAAACTCTCTTACCAGATGGATTAAAATCATGCTCATAAAATACATCATCATTTCTAAGTACTCTAACCTTCCAATCTATACAATATTCTATATTAGATTTAGCCCAATTGTTATTTCCAATTTTAGTTTCAAATCGTATTGTGTTTGTAGATTTATCTATAAATTGTACTTTATATTCTTCATTAATTGTTCCTGTTATTTCAACGAAAGGTCCGTTTACAAAATGAGTAAATACTTTATTTTGTACATCTACAATATTATTTTTATTTTTTGTTAAGTTGCTATATATCATTTCCAAGTCTTATTTGTTAAATCCAATAATGAAAATCCTTCGGCTTGATTTGAATACATTTTGTTAGTTGTATATCGAGGTCTTGGGTGATGGTAGAATACATGATTATACCATAAATCAGCCACATCCCATTCACAATCTTCAATTCTATCTAACCACCATTGCTTCTCCCTATTTGGAATTAAGTAAGCATGTGCCAAATCTTGGTTATGTG
>Ga0209603_1002573_pt1 | contig 16565 bp, 12 predicted proteins | sample COGITO_mtgs_1206_FD_184812 | JGI IMG/M metagenome (GOLD analysis project Ga0209603, IMG submission 184812) | Pelagic marine microbial communities from North Sea - COGITO_mtgs_120607 (SPAdes) (version 2) | ecosystem: Environmental > Aquatic > Marine > Epipelagic ... | reverse complement strand
AAATTGGCAGTCAAAAAGCTTTGCCGTGGATGGGCTTCGGAATGAAAACGGTCCTAAAAGGTTGGCCAGTAGAATGGGGTGTTGGGGCACAGCCTACACCATACAACCAATACCAAGGAACCATAGGAATAAAAATTAAACCACTCACATGGTAAGAATCTTAGGCATACTCTCCGTCCTTTTCATCGGTGTCTTTCTAAGCAGTTGCGACAACTACTTTGGTGAGCGAACTAATCTAGATTTTATTGAAATCCCTACTTACGATGTCAGGGAGATCAGTTACGTACCCATCGCACCAAACATTCAAGACGCCATTGCACCCGTAGATGTTTATATCGGATATGATGAATTCATTTATGTTGTAGACAGCGCTCAAGACCTCATTCTACGCTACGATATTGCCCTTAATTTACAAGGAAGTATCTATGTTCCTGGCGTTCGAAAGGTAACACAGACCCGAAGCTTTGATCTTCTCGCCATAGGCACCTACGACACGACCATCACTGGGGTTGATTACAGCCTAACTGCGCTTTATGAGATTGAAATGGTCGGTAACGATAATGTCCTATCAATGCAAGGTGCCACGGCAGAAGCCGTTATTGTCCACCCCTTTTATTTTAAGAATAGTTTCTCCTCATCTGATGCCAAGGTGAAGTTTACGGATGTTGCAATCATTGGTTCCAACATTCAACTAGAAAACAACAGCTATTACTTAAGTCGTACGGGTACAAGCAGCAACAATGCAGGATTCGGTCCAGATAACGCGGTGCTTAAATTCACAAAAGATCACCAGTGGATTAGTGCTTTACCTATTACTGCAACAGGCGCTTTGTACAACGACTATTTTAAAAATCCACTTTCACTACAAGGATTTACACAGGCCCCGCAGCTTACTGCGACCAACAGTCCAGACTTTTGGGTACTGAATCAAGATGAGGATCAGGAAATCCAGGTGCAACACATCCAGTTTACTGAAGGGCCGTTCGGGGCGCTTTACCAACCCATCTTTTACAGCACTCTCGATCCGGCAGCAAAACGCTATTTACAGACACCAAAGCGATTTCTTGACCCTGTTGATTTATGTTTAGCAGGCGACGGTTCAAGGTTTTTGTTTGTCGCCGACGCTGGTGTAGACAGTGTGTACCAGTTTACCTCTTCCGGTTTGGAAGGCGTGCCACCACCACCAGCTTCGGCAGCTGAGTTTAATGCTCTTGCCTCATTAGGCGGATTTGGGAAGGTCAGTGCCATTGGTTACTACGACAAGATTTTATATGTAGCTGATTCTAAAAATGGTACAGTGCAGAGGTTTAAACTAACTCTTGATTTTGACTAACTATTAGCATTCAAATAATGCTCAGAATATTCGTATATTCCAATCTTAATTTTACACATCAATAATCATTGAACAAACTATGAAAAAGTATTTATCCATAGTTCTTGTATGCCTTTCCTATTTTGGATTTGCTCAAACAAACTATGTCGTCACATTCAAAGTGAACGCAGCAAACATCACCGTAGGTTCTAACGGAATTTACTTAGGTGGTGGTGTCATCGGCGGAGCGAACGCCGTCCAATTAACCGATGCAGATGGAAACGGTGTTTATGAAGGTACTGACACCTTGAGTGGTGCCGGTGGCGGTAATTTCATCTTCCTGAATTCTCCTACTTGGAATGGCGATTGGGGAGCAAAAGAAAATCTTGCAGGCTTGGCATGTGCAGATGCTAACAATTATAACGACCGTATACTCCCGAGTTTTACTCAAGATACGACGTTAATGTTCTGCTACGGTACCTGTTCTACAGATACACTCTGTACAACAACGTATACCGCAACCTCATGTGGTGACTTGTTCTTCTCAGAATATGCAGAAGGCTCTTCAAACAATAAATACTTTGAAATTTATAATCCGACCGCTAGTGCGATTTCTTTAAGTGGGTACACCGTTTACTTGAGTGGTAATGGCGGGTCTTACACAAATACGTTCACATCTAGTGCTTCAATTGCATCTGGGGACGTATATATGATTTCAACGAACCAGTTAGATAGTGCAACGCAAACTTTAGCGGATACCGCAATGGGCTATCCTTCTGTGGCGCACTTCAACGGTGACGATGCATTAATTCTCGTTAACGGAACAGATACCATTGATGTTATTGGTGTTCCCGGTGTTGATCCAGGTTCGTCTTGGACAGTAGGTACAGGTTCTACTGCTAACCATACACTGGTTCGTAAGGCAACTGTGGACATGGGTTCTACGGACTGGACCACAGGTGCAGGAGAATGGGATGTCTACTCCAGCAATACGTGGACTTACGCGGGCTCAAATTCAAGCAATTGTATTGTGACGCCTAAAAATGTGACGTTCCAAGTAGATATGAGCAATGTATCTGCTTCCTTCACTAACGTGTATGTGAGCGGTACAGTGAATAACTGGAGTGGTAACTCAAACCAATTAACTGATGCCGATGGTGATGGTGTGTATGAAGGTACATTATCCCTCATGCCAGGTTCTTACGAATACAAATTCACGTATGACAACTGGACTGGTCAAGAAACTCTCGACCCTGTAGCCGATGCCACATGTACTTTAACTACTGGCGCCTTTACCAACCGCTATTCTACTATTGGAAATGCAGATACAACTTTGCCTGTGGTATGTTGGGAATCTTGTAATACTTGTGGCTATGTTGCCCCTTGTTCAGAATTATACTTCAGCGAATATGCAGAAGGCTCTTCAAACAATAAATACTTTGAAATTTATAATCCGACCGCTAGTGCGATTTCTTTAAGTGGTTACACCGTTTACTTGAGTGGTAATGGCGGGTCTTACACAAATACGTTCACATCTAGTGCTTCAATTGCATCTGGGGACGTATACATGATTTCAACGAACCAGTTAGATAGTGCAACCCAAACATTAGCAGATACCGCAATGGGCTATCCTTCTGTGGCGCACTTCAACGGTGACGATGCATTAATTCTCGTTAACGGAACAGATACTATTGATGTGATTGGTGTTCCAGGTGTTGATCCAGGTTCGTCTTGGACAGTAGGTACCGGTTCTACTGCTAACCATACGCTGGTTCGCAAGCATGCCGTTTCCGGGGGTTCAACAGACTGGACTACTGGGGTATTAGAATGGGATGTTTACGCTAGCAATACATGGTCTTACGCCGGTGAGCACTCCAGCACATGTATTATAACTCCTGTAGATGTGACTTTCCAAGTAGACATGAATTATGTATCTGCTTCCTTCACTAACGTGTATGTGAGCGGTACCGTAAATAACTGGAGTGGTAACTCAAACCAATTAACTGATGCCGATGGTGATGGTGTGTATGAAGGTACATTATCCCTCATGCCAGGTTCTTACGAATACAAATTCACGTATGACAACTGGACCGGTCAAGAAACTCTGGATCCTGTAGCCGATGCCACTTGTACTTTGACCACCGGGACGTTTACAAACCGTTACTCTACGATCAGCAATGCAGATACTACGTTACCTGTGGTATGTTGGGAAGAGTGTGCGGCATGTGTAGGACCAACAGACTTCGCCGTAACTTTTATGGTGAATACAGCCAATATCACTGTTGGCACAAATGGTCTCTACCTTGGTGGTGGTGTTATTGGAGGTGCTAATGCCGTTCAATTGCTAGATCCTGACGGTGATGGTATTTACGTAGGTACTGATACCTTGAACGGTTCAAATGGAGGGAATTTCATTTTCCTCAATAGCCCTGCGAATGCTTCAGACTGGAACGCGAAAGAAAACCTAGCTGGTTTGTCTTGTGCTGATCCGTCAAACTACAACGATAGAATTCTTCCAACCTTTACTCAGGACACAACGTTGATGTTCTGCTACGGCACCTGTTCTACAGATACGTCGTGTACAGTTACCTCTACGAATCCAGATGTGACCTTCCGTGTGGACATGAGCAATGTTTCTGCGTCATTCACTAATGTTTATGTGAGTGGAACGCTGAACAGCTGGAGCGGTAATGCAAACCAATTGACTGATCCTGATGGTGACGGTGTTTACGAAGCAGATATTAGTCTTGCCGCTGGTAATTATGAATTTAAGTTCACCTACGATAACTGGGTTGGTCAAGAGTCGTTAGATGCAACTCTAGATAGCGCATGTACGCTAACCACAGGAGCGTTTACAAACCGTTACATCACCATTGGTGCATCTGATACCACCCTCCCAGTATTCTGTTGGGAAGAGTGTACTTCTTGTGCTACGACGACGACGGGTTGTACCGAATTGTTCTTCAGCGAATACGCAGAAGGCTCTTCTAACAATAAATACATTGAGATCTACAACCCAACGGCAAATGCTATTTCATTAAGCTCATACACCGTATACCAAAGTGGTAATGGTGGTTCTTACACGAATACGTTCACAACGAATGCTACTATCGCTTCTGGTGGCGTCTATATGATTGCTGCTAACCAAGCGGATGCTTCTATCCTTGCGGTAGCGGATACTGCCATGGCTTATCCGTCCATCGCGCACTTCAACGGCGACGATGCTATGATTCTCGTTAGCGGAACGGATACGGTAGATGTTATTGGTGTTCCAGGAGTAGATCCAGGTTCTTCTTGGACTGTAGGTACTGGTTCAACAGCTAATCACACGCTGGTTCGTATGGCTTCTATAGGAGCGGGATCAACGGATTGGACAACCGGCGCAACTGAGTGGGACGTTTACGCACAGAACACATGGACTTACATGGGAGCGCATACTTCGAACTGTATTTATGTAGCACCAGCACCAACCTTTGATTCGGTGGTTGCTATCAACACTTTCAATAGCAACGATGCTAACGGTGTCGCAGATTCTTTAGGTGCTATGAAGTGGATCAAGGTCATTGTAACTTCAATTGACTTTGACGGAAACGCAGGTTATTCTTTCTACGGTGAAGATGCGACGGATGGTATAAACATCTACAACTTCGCAGATCAAAGCGGCTATACCGCTCCAATGATGGGTGATAGCTTATACATTCATGGAGAAGTTGAGCAATTCCGCGGTCTAACTGAATTGAAACCGGATTCAATCTATTTATTGAGTAGTGGTAATGCATTACCTGCAGCTTCTATAGAAACGGCACTTGACGAAACAACAGAAAGTGAATTGATCAAATTGATAGGGTTTACGCTTGCTGATGCAACGCAATGGCCAGCATCTGGGTCTGCTAATGTAGATATCACGAATGGAACGGATACTTTGACCATGCGCATCGATAGTGATACGGACATTGACGGCTCAACAGCCCCAGCGGGTACATTTGACGTTACCGGTATCGGGTCGCAGTACGATAGCTCTTCACCTTATGATGAAGGCTACCAGATTTTCCCACGCCAATTAACAGATATCTTCGTTTACCCATTCATCCCAACGTATACGATCGACCAAGTGGATAACACGGACGCCGATGGGGTACCGGATTCATTAAATGTGTACTGTAAGGTAGTAGGTGTCGTTCACGGTGTGGACATGCAAGGTTCTGCCACAGCTGTATCATTTACTGTACATGATGGAACGGAAGGGCTTGGAACATATTCTTCCGTAGCTACTGTTGCTTCTTATGTTGTAACAGAAGGGGACGAAGTTCGTATTGTTGGTTCGATCGGTCACTTTAACGGTTTATTGCAGATGTATGTAGATAGTGTTACTGTGTTAAGCACGGGTAATGCCACACAAACGCCAACCGTAGTTACGGCTTTAGGCGAAAGCACTGAAAGCGAATTGGTGAAGTTTGAAAACATGACCATGGTAGATCCTACACAATGGGGGTCTGGTTCATCGGGTTACAACATCGACATCACTAACGGTAACGACACCATCGTTATGCGTATTGATGCAGATGTTGACCTATACGGTGCTCCTGCTCCAACGGGTATGTTTGATGTTGTAGGTATTGGTGGTCAGTATGACTTCAGTGCTCCGCACTTCGACGGTTACCAATTGTTGCCACGTTATCAAGCTGATATCATGACCTCTACAGGTGTTGCTGCAGTAAAGCTCGCTGTTTCAGAAATCATGGCAGGTTCCAACTCTACAGCATATAATGCGGATTGGTTCGAGATTCACAACTATGGTGATTCTGCGGTTGACCTAAGCGGTTATTCGTGGGATGATGAAAGTGAGATTGCAGGAACATCTACCTTCCCTTCCGTAACTGTCCAGCCTGGTGAAGCGATTGTCGTACTTGACGATGTCGCTGCCAATAAAGATGCTTTCTTGGCGGAATGGAAATTATACGCAGGTTCTGTAACTATTGTTGCTAATGATGAATTGACTGGATCTTTCCCAAGCTTGAGTCAAAATGGTGATGCCGTCTTCTTGTACGATGCAAATGGTGCAGAGATGGCAAGCGGTGTGTATTCAGCTGCTACAGCTGGTTTCGCTGTTGAGTTCGACACTACAGGTGCCTTCTTAGGTGATGCTGTGGATGGAACAAACGGCGCTTACACTTCCCTTGAAGGTGATGTAGGTTCGCCAGGTAACTTGACACCAAACACAGGTGTTGATGAGGCTTCGGTGATCAGTAACATTTACCCGAACCCGACAACTGGGTCGTTCACTGTGAACCTTGCTAGCGACATTAGCTACGAAGCAACGATCACTAACATGACTGGTGCTGCAGTATTCCACAAAGTGGGTACTGGCTCTGTATTGGAGATTGATTTGGATGCGGCAAGAGGAACCTACGTATTACGCGTACGTACGGCTCAAGGCACCGCAGTACAAATGATCGTGCTACAATAAACACGGTTAACTGATAAAAGAAACCCCCCGCGGCCGATGGCCGCGGGGGGTTTTTATTTGGGATAAGGTTCCGCGCGCCTGCGGCGCGCGGAATATATCATCAGTGTGAGATAATAATCTGCTCGCGAAATTCGCCCGATTGTAAGATGTAAGACCCTGCTGGTATGGATGCCACAGGAATACGATTTTCTCCGCTATTAAGCTTGCCTTCCAGTAGGCGCTCGCCAGTTAAACTTGTGATGCTAAACGACGCAGGGGTCGGAGCAGTGATGTTGAGAAAGGTATCGGCTGGAATTGGACCTAATAGAAGATTCAAGTGCTCAGAAGATGTCTCTACAGCCATGAATGGGTTCCAAGCAACGTTCGTTGAATCGCCGTAGATGTAATGAACCAATTCCGGATGGTCTATAAATGGATTACGATTGCCCTGCATAGTATGAATAACACTATTACGATTCATTTCAAAGCTGTCCACAGGATCCGCCCAGTGCCAATCAATCAAGGTTGAAAGCACAGCATGCGTGGTACCTCCAGAATTTAATGCTTCACGGACGACTAAATCGGGCTCGGTTCCAGCACCTTCATAGCGTAAATCCATGTAAAGTATAATACGTGCAAGATCACCCTTGACCTTATCGCGCGGTTCAAATAGCCCCGCCGAACCATTGATACGGTTTCCGGTAGCAGATCCGTTGTAGTTAACACCCGATCCCGTTGTACCTAAGTCATCGTATTCATGGTTTGAACGAAGTGAATTCAATCCACCGTCGGCTGGCTTGAGGTTGTGAACATCCGTTCCAACTCCTTGACTCGTTCCAAAGTTGCCTAAACTTCTTGGCCAAACGTGTTCGCGGTTCCAACCTTGCCCATTGTTGTATTCTTGTGGACCGTCAACACTCACGCCCGCGTATATCAGACATACGTTCGAGGTATTGGTGGTATCCTTGTCGCTTACCTTTAAAACATCCCACGTATCAGTGCTTGAAGAAGAATAACTTAAGCGGGTATGGACTTTAATGATATCATACAATGCTTCGCGCAGGTCCTCCCCGCTTTCATTATATGCATCTTGATAATACGGCAATGGTTGCGCTTGGAGTGATGCTGCAGCAATGAACAGTACAGCAACAGTTAAGATTTTTTTCATGAGAATATATTAGTCTTCGCAAAGATGCACAAAAACTAATCATTAGGTGGGCCAATGGCAATGCACCCTACCAGCGCTCGAGAGGAAAATTAGGGTCCAATTCTTTCAATTCACGACCCACGCGCGACCAATCCTTTTTGAATGTCGCCAAAACCGCTGCATCTTCGGGCGCATCTTGCACTCGGCCACCGCTGTTGAGCTTCATGTACAAAGGCAGCAAGGCACGTTGCAAGGCATGTGGAATGAGGGGTTGAAGTTTGAGGCCCAATTGGTGTAAGGCCCCACTCTTAATCGCCACACTTTCGTTGCGGTGTTCGAAATCGAACGCGTCGTAAAAACTTGAATCCACGCCAACATATTCCGCAATCTCCTTCATCACCGCTTCCTTGCGCGACATGAAATCTTCAAAGGCCCAGCACCTCACGTGCCCCTCAGGCATCGCATCCATCCACGCTTTCAAATGCTTGGCATAGTCCACGTGATCCATGATTTGCGGACGCTGAATGTACTCCGACAACGTCATATCAATGCGTTTTGTGCGGTAGCGCTCCATCTTATAATGGCTGTACATCTGCTTCGACGGTTCGCGGAACAAGAAGATCATCTTTGGTTTATGGGGCCAATTCGAAAAGTGCTCACGCGCCACCTTTTCGTACAAATAATGCGCCGTCGCCTCAAACCTCACTGTGGCATCCTCCCCGCCCTTGAAAAAAGCTTCATAGTGGTCCAAATCATGCTCGTGCACATTGGCCGACGCATTGAACCTATTCACCTTATCGGCGAAAAAGAACGTCTCCTTCTTAGGACTGCCGTAGACCTCCGGATGGGCGGCCAACCAAAAGTACAAGCTGCTGGTCCCACACTTTGGGGCGCCGCCAATGATGACATTAGGAAGAGAAGCTTCGTTCATGCCCGCAAGATAGTAAGATTCGATGCTAGACCGTAGTCAAAAGCAGTTCTTTGATCCACCATGCGAGTGCCGCCCCGGCTAGAGGTGCACAGACTGGAATCCATGCGTAAGACCACCCAGAATCTATTTTGTGTTTGATGGGAAGTAATTGGTGCATGATGCGCGGACCTAAATCGCGCGCAGGGTTGATTGCATATCCGGTTGTACCGCCTAAGCCTAAACCAATAACCCATACTAGAAGACCAACAGGCAGAGCACCTACGCTGCCTAGTCCTATAGGAATACTGGGGTCTGCTTCCAGAGAAGCCGGTGAGATATAAAAAACAACAAATACGAGGACAAAAGCGCCCATGGCCTCCGATAGAAAATTATTCCACGTTTTATCAAAGCTCGGCGCGGTACAAAATGAACCGCGGATGGCGGCGCCGTTTTCAGTGATGTCGTAATGCGGTTTGTAGAAGAAGTAGTTGAGGGTGGTTCCGGCGGCGGCGCCTAATAATTGGGCCAAGACATACGTCCCCAATTGACTGGTAGTAAGGTCCGTATTTAACCATAAGGCCAAAGAAACCGCGGGGTTCAAATGCGCGCCGCTGTAAGGACCCGCCACAACCACGCCGATGTAGACCGCAAGGCCCCACGCTGTGGTAATCATGATCCAAGAACCAGGATCTCCAGCTGCTTTAGTTTGCTTTAAAACCACGTTAGCAACAACGCCATTACCCACAAAAAGTAAGAGGAAAGTGCCCATGAATTCTGCCCAAAATGCCGACATACGTTTCGCTGTATTTAGCTTACGAAGATGCAAAAACCTTATGAGAATGAGAATTGTGGTATTTTGAGGTTTTACTAATAACTCCAATCCGCTTTATGAAGCCATATATTCTTGCTGTAGACGCCGGGACGACCTCCTCTCGGGCCATTGTTTTTGATGGTGACACTAAAAAAATTGGCTTAGGGCAATTTGAGTTTACGCAATATTTCCCGCAACCCTCACTAGTTGAACATGATGCGAATGAGCTCTGGACGACCCAGATCAAAGCAATCAAAGAAGCGTTAAAACAAGCCAAAATAAAACCAAACGAGATCAGCGCCATAGGCATTACAAACCAGCGGGAAACCACAGTAATTTGGGATGCCGTCGCGGGCGAGCCCATCCACCACGCGATCGTTTGGCAAGACCGCCGAACCTCAGATTACTGTGAAACGATCAAAGCGACACACGGCGAAATTATAACGGAGAAAACAGGACTCATAACGGATGCGTATTTCAGTGCCAGTAAAATCCGCTGGCTTCTAGAAAATGTACCGGGAGCGCGAGCGAAAGCGTTAAGCGGTACGCTGCGATTCGGCACGATCGACACATGGATCATTTGGAAGTTAACCGGCGGGCGTTCACACATCACGGATGCCTCTAATGCGAGTCGAACGTTGCTCTATAACATTCACTCTGGCGGTTGGGATGAAGATTTATGTAGTCTTTTTGATGTACCCATGAGTCTCTTGCCAAGAGTTGTTGACAGTAGCGGATTACTAGCAGTAACCGATGAAGCCATAATGGGCGCGGAGTTGCCTATCTCCGGTATTGCAGGTGACCAACAGAGTGCTCTCTTTGGCCAATTATGTTTCGAGCCAGGGGAAGCTAAAAACACCTACGGTACGGGATGTTTTGCAGTAACCAATACAGGGGAAACCATAGTCAAGAGCACGAATCAAATGCTCAGCACCGTTGCCTGGCAATTGGACGGAAAATTAACCTATGCGTTGGAAGGATCAGTGTATATCGCCGGCGCATTAGTGCAATGGCTCAGGGATGGGTTAAAAATAATCGAACAAAGCAGCGATATTGAAGAGCTCGCCCTTCGTGAAGGCCATAGTGGTGGGGTCACCATTGTTCCGGCGTTAAGCGGATTAGGTGCTCCGCATTGGGACGCCTATGCCAGAGGGACCATCATGGGGATCACTAGGGGAACCAACGACAGCCATATTGCCTATGCAGCCTTAGAGGCCATCGCTTTAAGTACTGCAGATGTTTTAGAGGCAATGGCGAAAGACCTAGGTACAGAATTAAAAGCCATTAAAGTGGACGGCGGTGCGAGTACGAATGCTACCATGATGCAGCTTCAAGCGAACATTATTGGTTGCCCAGTGATTCGACCGGCAGAAACTGAAAGTACAGCATTAGGCGCCGCCTTACTTGCAGGGCTTGGAATAGGTCACTGGAAAAATCTGGACGATCTAAAACTCCTATTGGATGTTGATCGCAGCTTCGAACCCGCACCACTGAACCAAAAGCTACTCCGGGATCAATGGCGCCGTGCCATAACCGCTTGTAAGGGTTGGATTCAAAACAGCAGCCATTAATGCGGTACTATTCTTTGAATCGCTTCGTTTTAAAAGGGTGAAAATTGGACCAAAGTAACTGTATCGATGGGGCCCAGCACATAACCTAGTAGTTCTGTAAATCACTACATTTGAGCCAAGCCATGGGCACTATGAACAACGCTAAAAAACAAATTTCATCCAGCGCACTGATCAACCTCGTTGTAATCCTTTTAGGTGCTGCGCTGAACTTATGGCTTCTCCCAAAACTCTTTAGCACTGAGGAATTAGGAATGTACCGGTGGATGGAACGCAGTGCTGTGCTCCTGTCAAATATTTTGCTTTGTGGAGTACACCGTTCGTTTACAAAGTTTCATTCTGATCCTTCGAAAGACAAAAATAGAATTGGCCTTGAATTTAAAATAGTCCGTTTACCTTTGATTTTATGAGAGTTGCATTTATCCAAAATAGAGTCCAATTAGGAGGTCGTTTCCAGGTCACTTTCGAGATGACGAAAGTCTTGAATGTAATGGGCATTATTCCTGAGTTTTACGCCTATAGATTTAGAATTACAGATAATGATATTTTAAAGCATTATGGTAGTACAATTAAAATAAAATTCAATCCAATACCAGAACCAAAGCTGCCTTTTGAGTGGAATATAACGAACTTCAATAGACAGGTAAATGCTCATCTTAAAGATTATGATTTAGTAATTAATAGCAACAATACTAGTTTAGGCTTAGACGAAAGCATCAATATTTTGAGCTATGTCCATTATCCACGTAAGGCTCGAATATTGAAAAACTGGACCTGGAAGTCATTTTTTAAACTTGACAGGGACCCGTTTTTATTGAATCTATTATTGTATAACTGGCATCTCAAAACCAGTGTCAATGATCTACAAGTCGCTAATAGTAAATTCACTGCAGAAGAATTCGAAAATTGTTATCATTCAAGAATTTCTGAAATACTCTACCCGCCAGTTCAAACAACTTTACTTATTGCCGATAAAAATCCAAAGCAAATCATAAGTCTAGGAAGATTTTCTCCATACAAAAGACAGATTGAGCAAATTGTAATGATGCGCGAATTACCCAATTATGACTTATATCTCGTTGGTTTCAAGAATGACGAATCCTATTTTAACAAATGTCAAAAGGTCATAGACTCTCTTTGGCTGACAAATGTTCATTTAGTCCCCGATGCGAGCGAAGAAGAGCGAGACAAACTTTTATCATCTTCAACTTTCTTTTTACACTCACTCCGTTCAGAGCCATTTGGAATAACTACTGTTCAAGGAATAGCTGCGGGCTGTATTCCCATTGTACACAATAGTGGTGGTCAGATAGAGATTGTTGAAGACGAATTACTCCGCTACAACAATGAGGCTGAAATTCCTGAAAAAATCAAACAACTTCAAGGGAAAGATCTACCTGCGATAAGAAAAAAGCTACAGCTCCATATCAAGCAATACGATACTGTTTCTTTTAGGAGGCAATTCAAAAATATACTTAAGTACAAACTACCCCAAGCATGAGGAAAGATAAACTCTTAAAGGAATGGTATGACTTCAATATAAAGTATTGGAAAGCACTAAAATTAAGGGCTAAACTAAATGGCCACCTTGAAAATAGCGAAGCCCTTTCTCAACATATATTTGATGAGTCTGAACCCATATTTGTTCTTTCAACAGGTCGGGTGGGAACAATGCTGCTCACTCGTCTTTTTGAACTAGAAAAGGGCTTACATATCGAACACGAAGCACTTCCTGAAATGCTTTTAACGAGCAAGACCGCCTATGTGACGCGTGATATTTCCTTTGCCAAAGGAGCTTTCTTAGCCGGTCGTTACGAGGCCATTCGCGACTATCAGTTAAGTGGATTGCGCTATGTTGAAACTAACAATAGATTGACTTTTTTCGCCCCCGCCATTGCAGAACTTTTTCCAAAAGCTAAATTCATTCATTTAGTTAGGCATCCTAGTTCATTTATTTCATCTGGAATGCAAAGAAAATGGTACACTGGTCAATCTATTACGGACGAAGGCAGAATCTCACCTCCTGAGTCTTTAAACTTGATGAGTCGTTCGGATAAAATAGCGTGGTTATGGAATACAACGAATGAATATATTGAAAATTTTAAGCGTAGCATCTCCGTGGAAAGAGTTTATACTCTTCAATCTGAGAAACTATTTACCAATGTAGACGAGGCCATAAGTTTAATGAAATGGTTGAAATTTCAAACTCAACCAGATTTGGCTAAGAAAATTATTGATACTCCTGTCAATAAAAGTAAAACAAAAAAAAAATATCATTCTTATGATAAATCCTTAACACCGCTATCCAAACTTTACTATCCAGAAAGTGATTAAAATCGTAAATAACCCTAGTAATTAAAACCTAATGACAATTTTAGTCAAACAATTCTCTACAGCCTCTTTGATAAATTTAATAGGAATTGTATTGGCAGTATATGTTAATATTTTAATCCTTCCTGAAATTGCAAGCACGGAAGAATATGGCATGTTTCGATGGATTGAGAGAACAGGTGTATTATTCGCAAATATTCTAATTTTCGGATTACACAGGACGTATATTAAATTTAGCTCAGACAGTAAACTTGTTCGGAGTGAATTTGATGACGCTATATTTTCTAGAACGACACTCATTATATGCGCAACTATTGTTATTCTTTCTATTGCGCCTTATTTTATATCTAGTTACTATGAAATCGCGTCATTCAAAACAGAGTATTATGCAATTGGACCAATGGCGGCCGGAGGTATCGCATTTCTCCTATCGATACGCATTTCATCAGCCCATAATAAAATACTAGGGCCGCTCTTCGTACAAAATATTATTCTACGCATCGCTTTAATCTGTTCTTCTTTACTAGTCTACTTCAATTACTATAATTTCTCAATTCTAATCAGTGCGTATAGTTGGATATTTTTTATTCTCGGTATCACAAGTTTAATACGAACGTGGCGTCTAACTAAAACCACATGGAATTTAACGGCGATAACAAAACCTTTATTGAAGAAAGTTCGTTCGTATTCTAAATACGTAGTGTTAGGTACTTCTATTGATATCATCTTAGCTACCATCGATATACAAATGCTCTCGTTACTTACTAACTTCTCGACCGTCGGTATTTATGGCTTAGCATTCTTTTTTGCCACAACAATTGATGCCCTTAGAAGGCCTATCAGTCAAATAGTGGCGCCAAAATTTTCAAGATATTGGAATAATAGTAGTTTAATTTCTCTCAAAAAACTTTACGCAAATAGCGCAACTATTCAAACAGCTATAACCTTTTTTTGCATATTCATTATTCTAACAAATATCCAATGGATTTTCGCATATATCCCTGAAGGAGAAAGGTTTTTCGATTCTATTCGAGTAATTCAAATTCTTCTTATTGGTAGATTTGTAAGCGCTATTTTTGGATCAAATGGTGAATTAATTGCGACATCGCCTTACTATAAAGTTAATGTCAAAATCACATTTATTGTTTTGGCCTGTACGATTTGCTTTAACCTTGTAGCAATTCCATCATTTGGCGTTGCTGGAGTTGCGTATTCTAATGTGTTAACATTACTATTACTTAATATAATGAGAAGTGGATATCTTTATAGAATGTGTAAGATTTCTCCGTTCAACAAGGATCTTCTTTCTGTAGTATTGACGGGTACGTTTATAATTTTCATTTCCATAGTGATGCCTTTTGAGGGTTTATATAGGTTTATATTTTCCATGATTATAGTATTTCTCGCCTTGGCTAGATTAAAGAAGTATTTTCACCATATGCTGTAAAGTATTAGTTTTTAGCCTCGAATATTTCATAAATTCTTTCCGACGATTTACCATCCCTAAACTTGCGGAATTTTAACAACATTGCATTTCTTTTATTCGAAATGGCGTTATCCTCTGTTTCAAGGAAATTAAAAAGGTCAACCTGATTAGTAAGAATAACACCTGCTAAATGCTCATGATAGTTGTACGAAAACCCTCTATGCTTTTCGTAAGAACTATAGTCGTAAGGTATGTAGGCAATTGGCCGATCCAAAATCAAAAAATCTAGCGCAATGCCAGAGTAATCAGTTATTAATTTGCCATATCTATGCAACACATCATTAATTGATGGCTCTTCTGCAGGGTTGACGACTTTAATGTTTTCATATTTTTCATTATAACCTAAATCTCTAAAATATTTTTCGTCGTTTGGGTGCACTCTTATGTGTATTTCTTGATTATTCAGCTTTAAAAATTTATCTATCGAATGCAAATCAACATCTTCAAAAGGGAATAATCGAACGCAATCTTGATCTCTAAAAGTGGGAGCGTAGAGTATCAAGGAGTTTGCACGTCCTGTTTGTGGTTGTTTATATTCCCATAGTTTATCCGTTCGTGGCTGACCAACAACTAAAAATCTATTCAAGTCCATCTCAAATTGCTTCGAAAGAAATTCAGCCTCAAAATCAGAGGAAACAATAAATTTGTTCCAATGTCTAATCTCACGACGTTGACGAGGCGATCGATCACCAACTTTCTTTACTGGTATCCCATGATATAGATTAATAACTTCTCTACCATAAATAGGCTTCAATTTATACGGGAAAAAATCTGATCTTCCATGCGTACAAAATAAAGTCTTCGATCGCAACATAATATAAGCTGCTTTTAGGCTGTAAGCGTAAATTGGTTCACCTGGGATATTGTAGAGTTCTTTCTTATTCCGAGTAATAAAGTAGACTTCTTTACCTCTAGATAGATAGTATTCATAAAGGTATTTCGCATTATCCGCATAGCCCCTGCCTGCCCTGCTTCCAAAAACTATATATTTTTTTCGAATAAATAGAACGTCAATACTTTGAACGAATAATAAAAATAACTTTAATGCCATTCCGTGATTTATTGTATAAATTATCTTACGAATTAGTTCCTGTTTAGGATTTAATAAAGTTGTGAAACAGAGAAAATGATAATCGATTGTAGGGTATCATTTGATTTTTTTAAAGATAATGAGTAACAAAGTAATTAAAATACAAAATAACGGTGAACGAATTTCAGCTTCACTAGTTTCTGGTTAAAATTAATCTGATGCTTTGATTATCAGTCTTTAATAAAATCATTATGCACGGCGCATTTCTAACATTAACACAACCATTTCCAATAAAAGTGCCTGAATTTGTACGGTATTTCGCTAAGGTTCAATTTCATGTTTGCGCAAATGTGGTGCGAAAATACATGAACCTGCCTTAAGCTGCTATGGGCAGCCCTAAATTGAACTACTTTTACCCTCCATCTTAGAAAAAACTCCATGTCCGCCATCGAAATTCTTTTTGAATCCAATCAAATCATTGTGATCACTAAACCTGCGGGTACCATCTCTGAACACAATAAATT
>Ga0209603_1002568_pt1 | contig 16584 bp, 21 predicted proteins | sample COGITO_mtgs_1206_FD_184812 | JGI IMG/M metagenome (GOLD analysis project Ga0209603, IMG submission 184812) | Pelagic marine microbial communities from North Sea - COGITO_mtgs_120607 (SPAdes) (version 2) | ecosystem: Environmental > Aquatic > Marine > Epipelagic ... | reverse complement strand
CGACCACACAGCAGTCACCCATGTTGATGGAACTGCAAGAGTACAAGTGGTTAGAAAAAACAGCACATCAGCACTGCGACCCATACTAGAGGCGTACTACGAAGTGACAAAAATACCAATGTTATTAAATACAAGTTTAAACATTAAAGGGCAGCCTATGGTTAACACATGGGAAGACGCCAAGTTATTTGAAAAAAGATATGGAGTAAAAGTATTTTGAGCGAGTCAGTACTAGATTTAAATTATATAGACAACCCAGGACAGTGTAAAAGATATACTAGCACACGTCCTGAAATTTACTATAATGGGGATAGTTTTACTCAAGGAATGGAACTACAAGATAGATTTAATGGATGTTATACACATTTAGTTGCTGAACATTTTGACCAAACTTGGAGTAGATCATCTAAGATAGGTGGCGGTAACGACAGAATACTAAGAGTTACTAGTACTGATATGATACAGATGCCAGATAAACCTAAAATAGCAATAATATTATGGTCAGGTCCGAATAGAGTAGAGTATTTAAATGATGAAAATGTTTGGAGACAAGTAGGACATATTAGATTTGCATTTGATAAGAAAAACTTAGATATAAAAAGAAGTGAAATATATTGCCACCCTGATATGACTAGAAATCAACATGACGGTTGGAAGAACTACATGAGATATTGTAGAAATATTAAATGGAATCTTCACGAAACTCTTATGCAAATGATATATCTTAGACACTTGCTAAATGGATTAGGTATTCCGCACTTATACTACTGGATGAGTAAAGGACAGATAGACTGCGCTATTGACTCACTAGATGAAGTAAAGAAAGAAGGAGCAAATGTAGTATGGGAACAACAGTATGGTATGAACAAAGATGATTTTCTTAGAGAAATACCAGAGTTAGCAGAAGAAGGATTCTACGAATTAACTAAGTACAGATTACAAACAACCTACGGACCTATGGACCACCCACTAGAAGATGGTCATAGGGCGATGGCAGATAAAATAATAGAGGATATTTATGATAAAAAATTGGACAAACTCTTTAGTTAAAAAACTAAAGGCATTATACTTTCAATGGAAAAATCGAAACATTGTAGAAGATACACACATCTACGAGGAGTAGTAAATTTTGAATGTGGAAATTTTCCTGAGCAATTCAAAAATAGTTCTTGACAGATGCTTAAACTTTTTGTATAATATATTATATATTTGAGAGAGAAAAGAAATGACAACGATTACACCACCGACTAACTGTCCTTGTTGTGACTCCATACTGGAGTTAGTAAACGAGCAGTTGTTCTGCAGAAACACAAAGTGTCCTGCGCAGTGGACTAAAAAGTTAGAGTCCTTTTCATCTTCTCTTAAAATAAAAGGGCTTGGGCCTTCAACTATCTCTAAGTTAGGTGTTGAGTCTCTGCCCGAGCTTTATGAACTTACTGTATCAGAAATACAGAATAGAATACATAGTGAAAAATTAGCTGAGAAACTCTTTGACGAACTAGAAAAGTCTAAGAGTAGCAAGTTGGTAGACGTTCTACCTGCTTTCTCAATACCACTTATTGGTCGGTCGGCTTCTCAAAAATTATGCGATACAATATCAAACATCGAAGATATTAGCGAGAACAGTTGTACTGAGGCAGGTATCGGACCAAAAGCATCAGCTAACTTGGTAAATTTCATGGAAACTGAATTCTATCCTAACAGATACAAAGACACATTACCCTTCAATTGGAATAATAAAATTAATAAAAAGAAAGAGGTCACTGGTGTTGTATGTATAAGTGGTAAGTTAAAAAGTTATCCTACGAAAGCTCATGCTACTAAAGTATTAGAACAGTATGGATTCGTAGTAAAATCAAGTCTAACAAAAGTATGCACTCATCTTATAAATGAGTCAGGCATTGAGTCAGCAAAAACACAGACAGCTCGTGACCGAGGTGTTATAATAATAAGTAATATTAAACATTTAATTGGAGAAAATTAAAAATGGCATTACCAAAATGGACAGACGAAAGAACTTCAGAGTTAACTTCTTTCGTGGGCAGTGAGTCCCCTATCTCACAAACTACTGTTGCTTCAGCAGCAGAGCAGTTAGAAACTTCTGTAAGAAGTGTATCTAGCAAATTAAGAAAAATGGGTTATGATGTAGAACTAGCTTCTGCTTCAGCTTCTAAGTCTTTTTCAGACGACCAAGAAGCAACTCTTAGCACTTTTGTGCAAGACAACTCAGGTTCTTACACATATGCAGAAATTGCATCAAACTTTGAAGGCGGAGCTTTTTCAGCTAAGTCAATTCAAGGAAAAATCCTTTCTATGCAGTTAACAGAACATGTTAAACCTGCACCTAAAGTTGAGACTGTAAAGTCATACAACGAACAGGAAGAAGGACAGTTCGTATCATTAGTTAATGATGGTGCGTTCATTGAAGATATTGCAGAAGCTATGGGCAGAAGCGTAAATTCAATCAGAGGAAAAGCTTTATCACTACTAAGAGCTGGTGAAATCAATGCTATTCCTAAGCAGAAAGAAACTAAAGGTTCTAGCAAAGCTGACCCTTTAGCAGGTGTCGACATTGACGGCATGACTGTTGAAGAAATTGCTGATGAAATCGGCAAAACAGTAAGAGGCGTGAAAACAATGCTTACTAGAAGAGGTCTACAGTGCTCAGACTATAACGGAGCTGCTAAAAAAGAAATAGGCTAATACCTATTCATCGCGGGCGAGCTTTCCTTCGGGATTGCCTCGCCTTTTTTATAATTTAATAATTGTCTTGGGAGATTCAATTGACATTAGAAAGTGCATTACTTAAGCAAATACTTGCAAACGGTGATTTTCAGGCATGGAATGGTCTGAAAGAACACTACTTTCCAGAAGGTGAGTACCGAAAACTGTGGAAGATAGTAGATAAACACGTACACAAGTATCATGACTTACCAACATTTGAAGATTTAAAACTGGAGATTCGTTCAAGAGAACTCCAAGAAAAAATCTATGCCATCGAAACGGTGGAAACAGATGTCGATGCTATTCTTTTGCTAGATTATTTAAAAAATCAATTTACACAAAGTGAAATTCTTACTAGAATTGAATCTTTTGTGGATACTCAAATAGCTATCGGCGATGCTCGTGAGAACATTGACTTGTTACAAGAGATTGTAGTACAAGTAGAAGATAGAGTAGAAACTACTAGCGATAACGAAAGTATGGATACTATAGAGCTATTTGATAGTGAGGAAGACTATGCAAAATACCTTCCTCTGGGTCTTAATTCAGAGTATGATTTTGACTATAAATTCTCTCCCAAAGACTTAGTCGTTGTTGGCGGAAGTCGTGGTGGAGGTAAATCATTCACTTGTTGTAACGTTGCACAGTCAGCTACCGAAAAAGGTAAGTCGGCTTTATACTTTACAATCGAGATGGAACCAAGACAAATTCTTCAAAGGATTTGTGCTATGGCATGTAATGTTCCTATCAAACGAATCAACACTAAAAACCTATCCCCTATGGAATGGTCTAAGATTGCTGATTGGTGGGCAGGAAGATTTGAGAAAGGAGAAGAAGCTCGTGAAGAGTACAACGATCATCAGGATTTTGACAAGTTTCATTATCAGTTGACTCGTAACCCTTTGCGTGAAGATATCCCTCAAGTCGATATTTATTATGACCCAAGTCTTACACTAGCTAAAATTATTAGTGTAGTAAGACAAAAGGTTGCCGCTACTCCAGACCTTGGAGTAGTTATAGTTGATTACCTAAACCAAGTCAGACGCCACAACGCCCCGAGTCGAGGTGGTCAGTACGAATGGACTGAGCAGATAGAGATATCAAAAGGGTTAAAATCTTTAGCCCAGGAGAACAATGTCCTTGTTCTCTCAGCATTTCAAACAAACGAAAAAGGAGAAGCAAGATTTGCCAAGGGTATACTTGACGCAGTTGATGCTGCCTACAGTATTCAGCATTGGGGCGATACAGAACCTGCAATCAAGTTGAAATGTGATAAGATGAGAAATGGAAAAGTAGAAGGTTTTGTATCTACAATGAACTGGGATAGTTTGAGAATCGGCCCTCAAAATGAGATAGACCCAGACGAAAGAGCCGAAATGAAAGAAGCAATGTCAACAGGAGAAAGCTCCTATGATTTATAATCCTTTACAACAAAGAATATGTATTGGAGAAATATCAACAAAAGATTTACTAAGAACAATACCATCTGTAGACTTATGGAATGTAGAAGGATGGTACGAGCGACAGCAGAATAGATTAGACATAAGACTGTACGCTTTTATAAAAGATGTGTTGAGCCGTGGGTTCGTTAACCCAGTTGTAATATGGTATAGTGACCAAACAAAACAGTTTGCTATACATCCAGGTATGAATAGACTTATGCTAAATAAAGTGCTAAACTTACCTATGCAAGCATGGGTAGTTAGCTATGATATAAATAGCTATAAAACATTAGGAAGATTATTTCCAGGTATTACTAAGTTAAAAACTGATGCAAATGGGAACAGAGACATAAAACTAACAGCTCAACACAGGACAGATAACAGATTATACGAGATAGTATTCGACAATGACAGAATACTACCATTACTAAGAAACGAAGAAAATAGTGCAGAATGGAACGAACTATCCAGCAAAACAGGTTTTCATATATGGCGAGAAGATAAATATATTGGAGCTATAGGGAATGCAAAAGAACACTGGCAAGTTGATGGAGTTGCAGGAATATATGAATTAGCACTTAAATATTATTTTAACAGGAAAACAAACAATGCTTTTGTACACAGAAAAACAACTTAAAGTAGCGTACACAACGTACCTGCAAAAATTAATAGGAACAAACAGACAAGGAATAGAAATACCTTTTCCTACACTAGAAGAATTTAGATTAATCTACGAAGATGAATGGAATCAAAGATATAGGGAGATGGACAGTGGCTTATGATAGAGTAAGTAGAGAAACTGCGGAACTAGTACCATTACCTCCACATACTTGGTATGTGAGAACAGTTGGATGGTTACTAGAACAAGACAAAGTAAAAGAAAATATACAAAACGTTCCGCTAAATAAAAAGTTAAGGGAAAGTTTGGCAAAAGACGGAGTAAAATCTCCCATACTCTGCATGCCAAACTGGTACCCCATAGCAGGGAGTCAGAGGATGAGATGTCTTCAGGAACTCCCTGCCCTACATGGGCAAGAGATAAGAGTATGCCGATTCGATAAAGAATGGTGGTTAGTATTCTATCTATGGGGTCAGACGAAAGAAAGAGACAGAATGGTAGCAATCTATTTCCAAATGCTAGAATTAGTATGGAAGTCAATGTACTACGAGGAGAATGGTGCAGACTCTACGGGAACAGACTACAAAGAATTTGAAAAGATAGGAGACGAGCTAGATGGCTGGAAACACAAACAAACCTGAGAACTACCTAGAGGGTGGACTTCCTGAGTGGGGGAGTATGCGTTTTAGTCCCCCATCAAATTGGAATGTAAAACCTAATAGAGAATGGTTTGGTTTAGTAGGTCTTATAAACTGCTTGGATATATCTGATGGACATATGATAGAGGTAGGAACATATGCAGGAGAGAGTACTGCAATGTTTGCTTCTAGTGGTAAGTTTAAAAAGATTCATACAATAGACCCTTATTTCTATGGCTGTGGTCATGAAGTATTTATGGAGGCAAAGATTAATTGCAGATATTGGGACTACATTGAATTTCATAGGGATTACTCTCAAAACATTTCAAATAAATTTATGAATGGTGTATTTGATTTAGTATACCTAGACGGTGACCATAGAGGAGAAGCAGTAGCACAAGATTTAGACTTATACTGGCCGAAAGTAAAACCAGGCGGGTATATGGGCGGGCATGACTATAATCCTGAGTATTGGCCTGAAGTACACAAAGCAGTTAACAAAAAGTTCGGCGGAAAAATGATGCAAACTTTTGATGATAAATCATGGCTTATCCGAAAATAGTTCTTGACAAACCCTTAAAAATTTGATATAATATATATAATTATGATAGCAGAAGACTTATTAAGAGAGAAAAAGATACAGTATACCGTTAGTGGTAGGGATGCTCTTATCAAATGCTTAAACCCAGAACATGAGGATAACTCTCCTTCAATGAGAGTAGATAAAGTCACAGGAATATTTCACTGTTTCTCATGCGGTTATAAGGGCAATCTGTTTACATTTTACGGCGCACCATCTTCTCCACTAGAAGTTCGTATGCACAGAATTAAAGAATCAATCAACAAAGTCAGGTCAGCAACTGTCGGTATCCAACTCCCAAAGGATAGACTATCGTGGAAAGGTGGTGGTATTCGGAATATTTCCGAAGAAACTCTTGCTAAATGGGATGCGTTCACATGGAACGTTCCTAAGTTTGAGAATCGCATCATCTTTCCGATACGAGATATTACAGGTAAGACCGTGTCTTTAATAGGTAGAAGTCTGGACGACTTCAGTAATCAAAAGTATTATATCTACCCACAAGGGGTAGAGATGCCTTTCTGTCCAGCAAAAGTAAAACCTATTCAGAATAGAGTTATATTGGTGGAGGGCATCTTTGATGCTCTTAACCTTTGGGACAAAGGTCTCAAGAATACAGTATGTACATTTGGTACACAACAAGTGAATTGGGTCAAACTAAGTCTACTCAAACTTCAAGGAGTTTCAGGAGTTGACATTATGTTTGATGGGGATGAGGCGGGTATACAAGCAGCTGAGAAAGCAAAAGATTTAGCAGAGAAGTTAGAACTATCTGCAAGAGTAGTAAAACTACGAGATAATATAGACCCTGGCAATCTAACAAAGCCAGAGATAGAAAGATTAAAGGAAAAATTATATGCCAGCAGCAGGTAAATGGAAAACAGAAATAGGTTGGGAACAGATAGATAACTGGCATGAAGAGGGCTTTAGTTACGCACAGATTAGAACTAAGTGTAGCGAACTTAGTTCAGATGGAAGTGCACCAAGTAAAGGTAGCTTGGCTCCGCGTTTTAATCTAGTATCAAGAGCAAAAACTTATGAAAGAACTAAAAAATACAGAAGTACTATTCTTGGTATGTTGAACAAAAGAATACATGATGCTATTGCAAAAGACGATAAGATTTATCAAGAACCGAAAGAGAATAGACATACCTCTGTGTATGAAATGTTAAAAGAAAGATTTAAAGATTTAAAAGGAAAAAACGGAATGGAATCAGAAAAATATGTAGACTATTGGAAAAAGAATGAAAATTTAACAATAGTAGACCAACAAGTAGACTGGCGTATGCCTTGTAAAATATGTGGAGAAGAATTAATTATTGAACCAAAAGGTAAAGATATGCAATTAGACCATATAGTACCACATAGTAGACAAGGAAAAAGTACTCCTGATAATATAATACCCGTACATAAAATGTGTAATCAAGCAAAGACTAGTATGACTATGGAAGAATTAATAGAATTATCAAAAAAGGTGGTGAAAACTCATGGCTAATGTAGCACTAATAGAAACAACAATGTCCAGCACGAACTGGAACAAATATTTTGAGTTTGAACTCGACAGGTTTGCCCTGTGTTCAGATTCTAGTAAAAAGAAAATTTTGAAAAGAGATGTTGATATCGAAATCGATATTGATGCGTATGATTGGCTCATAGTTGTGGGTTCCGAACCTTTCAAAATGTTTACAAAAAAGACATCAATAACTGAGTACAATGGAAAAGTTGTTGATTCTAAGTTTTTGGCAATAATCAATCCCGCAATGATAAAGTTCAGACCAGAAGCAAAGAAGTCGTTCGAGGAAGCCGTCGAGAGCATAACGGGATATGTTAGCGGAGAACTTAAACAACTTACGATACCGAAAGACAGATGTTATGGTATACAAGATACAGAAGAATTAAATGCGTGGCTGCAGAAAGCGTTAGACCACCAAGGGGATTTCATAGCCCTTGACTCTGAGACATCAGCGTTGTACTGCCGTGATGGCTACATGCTTGGTTTCTCTATGTCCTATGAAAAAGAGCATGGTATTTATGCAGATTGTGATTGTATGGATGATGAATCCGAACGACTCATGCAAGAAATATTCAACAAGAAACGAGTTGTATTTCATAACGCTAAGTTTGATTTACAATGGTTTGAGTATCATTTCAACTTTGAGTTTCCACATTTTGAAGATACTATGCTCATGCATTATATGTTTGATGAAAGGCCTGGAACACATGGTCTTAAAACACTAGCAATTAAACACACTCCATATGGAGACTACGAAGCTGAACTTTCCAACTGGATAGCAGACTTCAAGAAAAGAACAGGTATACTTAAAGATTCATTTGATTATAGTATGGTTCCTTTTGATGTTATGCGTAACTATGCTGCAATGGATGCTATAGTTACATTTCTATTGTTTGAAAAGTTTGAGAAAGCACTAAAGACTAATGACAAACTGTACGGAGTATATAAACATATTCTAGTAGAAGGTTGTAGATTCTTGAAGTGTATTGAAAGCAACGGAGTTCCTTTTGACGCTGTGCGTTTAGAGTTTGGTGCTAAAAGAATGGGCGAGGATATAGATAAAGCAGTAAAAGCTCTAAATGAGTTTCCTGAAGTAAAAAGATTTATTGAAGATAATCAAGGATTTAATCCGAATAGTACACTACAACTTAGAACATTACTGTTTGATTATTGTGGACTCAAGTCGGATAAAAAAACCGCAACGGGTGCGCTGTCAACTGATGCCGAAGTACTTGGCAACTTATCAGAAGAACATGATGTGCCTAAACATATTCTAGAAGTCAGACAGAAAGTTAAAATCAAAACTACATATCTTGATAAAATTATACCAAACCTCGATAGAGATGGTAGACTTCGTACAGGTTTTAATCTTCACGGTACAACCAGTGGTAGATTGAGTAGTAGTGGTAAACTGAATATGCAGCAGCTTCCAAGAGACAACCCAACAGTGAAAGGTTGTATCAAAGCAAAAGCTGGAAACAAAATAGTTGCAATGGACTTAACAACAGCAGAGGTATACTGTGCGGCTGTACTTGCAGATGACAAAGGACTTATGAATGTATTTAAGTCTGGCGGTAATTTTCATAGTACGATTGCGAAACAAGTATTCAGACTGCCAGGGGATGTTGACGACATAGCAGCAAACTTTGGTGCGCAAAGACAACAAGCAAAAGCTGTTACCTTTGGCATCATGTACGGAGCAGGACCGAAAAAGATTAGTGAACAAGTAACAAAAGATAGTGGAGAGTATTTCAGTATGCAAGACGCAGCGAATACTATCAAAGACTATTTTGAGGCTTTCCCTAAACTTCGTGAGTGGTTAGACTATCAGAAAAAGTTTATTCAAGCGAATGGATTTGTATATAGTAGATTTGGTAGAAAGAGAAGATTACCTGATGTGTTTTCACAAGACAAGGGAATTGCCTCACACGAAGTGCGTAGTGGAATTAATTTCTTAGTGCAATCAGTTGCATCTGATATCAACCTTATGGGCGGTATAGATATGCAAAGATACATAGAAAAGACAGGCATGAAGTCTAAAATATTTGCACTTGTTCACGATTCCGTACTAGCAGAAGTTCCTGAAGATGAGATAGAACATTATTCAGAAAAGCTTCAAGAGTTTATACAAAAAGATAGAGGATTATCAATCCCAGGCGCTCCAGTCGGATGTGACTTTGATGTTGCAGATGACTATTCATTAGGAAAGTTTGAGAAGTTATATGCAAGTTAACTTTGAACTTGACTGGGATTATATGCTGGAAAAGTCTTGCAATTTTTATGAAAGAAAACCGTACAAGTCAGTAAATGTAGGGTACACTTATGTAGATTATATAGACCCTAGTATACAGTCTTTCTTAGGAGTAGACCCCGAAGAAGTTATACTTAAGAAAAAAGATGGAAAAACATTAACACTAGGTACTACTCATCAGATGGGGTTAGGTAATTTAGTGGCTTCACGAATAGAATGGAGATGGGAATACTCAGGGGCTAGGTATTATCCTGTAGGGGCAAGAACCTGCATAGAGTGGGAACTACGAAGTAAAAAAGTAAATATAATAAACTTAGATTTAGGTAAACCAATTAGAACAGTACAGCCTGAGCAGGTATTTTTCTGTGCTTATGGAATAAACTCTTACGACAAAGTAACAAAGTTTTGGGAAAAAACATGGCTACAACCAAGGAGTGAGAATGACTAAATATCCAGTTTATGTAATACATGGAGAGCCAGAGGAACTGGACAATATGCTATGGCTTGAAGACCAAGTCATTGATGATAGAAATATGCTAGGAGAAAGTCTTGGAATAAGAAGACTACAGACTCCAATGAAAAGTATTTATCCATTGAAGTATCAATGTGACGATGAAGTAGCAATGTTAAAACATAGAGGAAAACACTTTGTAGACTCTAACGGATGTTATTTCTATAATGAAAAGCTTGATACAGCACCTTTAAAGTATCACAAAATTAAAAAAGTTATTAAAAAAGATGTGGCGGCAGTAGTATGGATAAAGGATATTCCTTTTCCTTTTGCTATTGCTAGACCACCAAGAGTAGAACAAACATGGGCAGGTATTCTATACAAGAGTGGAATACCTTATGCTATATGGGAGTTTACTGAAGAAAGGAAAAAAGATACATGGCGCAAAATTTAGACGATTTAATTAAGAATCTAGAAGATGGTGTAGTCCTCGTTCAATACGAAGACTTACGCACAGGTGAAACAAAAGAAAGAGAGATGACATGCTTACCTGAGAATACTAGAGGTATGGACATGCGTGCTTTAAATGATAGGCAAAAGCTAGGTGGTAGAATACTTATGTTTGATATAGAATTTAATAAGTGGGCAGATATAAGGGAAGATACGATTATAAACTGGAAGAAGTACTAATGTGCGGATTTGTTGTAACAACAGAAAATAATAAAGCAGATACGTATATTGATGCTCAAAGATTTAGAGGCCCCGACGCTCGTGGTGAAACTATAAGATTATCCGACCTAACTTTTGCACATGTATTGCTAGATATATCAGGAGAAAGAGAAATCCAACCTTACATAACAAGTAAAGGGAATATAATGGTATTCAATGGAGAAATGTATGATTCCAATATACCTAATGATACTAAGTTTTTAGCTGAAGGATATGAAAAGTATGGACTCAAATTTATAGAGTTCACTAATTGGCATGGTTCTTTTTGTTTTATGGATTATAAAACAGGCGATATGGACATAGTAAGAGATCACTTTGGAGCAAAGCCGTTATGGATAAAACATGATAACGGAGGAATATCAGTGAGTACTAGTTTAGCTAGTTTTAAAGGGACTGAACCAAAAGACCTTACCGATAAGTTTCTCAGTAACCCTATATGGACGGGTTCTGACTCACCTTTTAAAGGAATACGAAAAGTAGAACCTGGTCAAATGTACCAGTATAGCACAGTATCAAAGAAACTAAAAAGAGGCACTAATTTATGGGGAGGTTATAGAATACAGAACAGACCTTTTAATGAAACTCAGTTCAAAGATGAACTTGTAAAAGGAATACAAAAAGTAGCAAAAAATAAACAAAAAACAGCTATATTCTTAAGCGGAGGACTAGATAGTACTTGTGCATTGGGTGTAGTAAAAGATATGGGGTTAGACTTAACTGCATATATTTGTGCATATTCGGACGATAAAGGAGACAGCTATAGACAAGACATATTTGCTGACGAAGCTCCTCTTGCTATACAAACCTGTAAAGAATGGAATATTCCTTATAAAGTAGTGACTCTCACTAAAAAACAAAGAAATGAGTATGGTAAAGCATGGATGGAAGGAAATAACTTGTTATGGAATGACAATAACAGAAGAGGACCTAGATATGCACTTGCTAAAGCAGCTTCTGAAGATGGATGTAAAGTTGTACTAACAGGGGATAGTGCTGATGAATTTTTTAGTGGATACCAACATCATGCTAAAAGATATACAAAAGGGTATAATTCTTCTTGGATAAAAGATTTTCCTAACAGATATCCTTGGATGACAGAAAGAGTATTTAAATCAGATAAACAAGGGTTTAATTCCACATTATTTATGGATTTAATGATAACAAGTGAAAATAATGCTTTAGCAGCTGACCAAACTTGTGGACTCTTTGGTATGGAAAGCAGGCCTGTATATTTAACTCAAGAGTTTGCTAGATACATCTATGAATCTGATGGCAAAACCAAAATGAAAATGCACAAAGATTACTCTACAGGAACTTATAAGTATTTATTAAGAGTAGTTATGAAAGATTATATACCACAACATATACAAAATAGAAAAAGAAAATGTGGATGGTCTAGTCCTTGGGACAATAACTCTGATATAAACAAAAAACATAATCAAAAAATATGGAAAGAATGGACAAAACAATAGGATTTACTTGTGGAGCATTTGATTTGCTACATGCAGGTCATATAGTAATGCTTAAAGAAGCAAAGGATAACTGTGACCATTTGATAGTAGGGCTACAAACAGACCCGAGCATTGATAGACAAGAAAAGAATCAGCCAGTACAATCAGTATTTGAAAGATATATACAACTAAGAGCAGTGAAGTACATTGACGAAATTGTTCCCTATGATACAGAACAAAGTCTATTAGATTTACTAGAAGCAACACCAATACATCTTAGATTTGTAGGAGAGGATTGGACAGATAAACAGTTTACTGGCAAAGGATTACACGAGATTTTCTACACTAGTAGAGCTCATTCTTTTTCTAGTACAAATTTAAGAAATAAGATACATGAAAGCAGTTCTAAGTAACAGAATATACATGAGTGTAACTAAAGAGTTACATAATTCTATAGAAAAGGAACTTACTTATACTATTGCTCCTCGTATACCTTCAGATCCCCCTTTAGTATTTAAAACAATTCGTTTTATAAAAGAAGGTTTGATTTCTATACCTATCGGAAGAATGGATTTAATCCCAGAAGATTACGAAATAGTAGACAAGAGAACTGAGTCGCCGATAGAACATGCAGACTTTAAGTTTGATTTACGACCAAGCCAAAAGGCGGTTCATGATGAGATTAATGATAATGCTATAGTTAACGCTTGGGTAAGTTGGGGAAAGACTTTTACAGGTTTAGCTATCGCAGCGAAGCTTGGTCAGAAAACACTTGTTGTTACTCACACTACCAACTTAAGAAATCAGTGGGAAAAAGAAGTACGAAAATGCTTTGGAATTGAACCAGGCAGAATAGGTAGTGGAGACTTCAAGATTGATGCTCCTATAGTTATCGGAAATATTCAGAGTTTATACCGAAAAATGGACGACATAAAACAAGAATTTGGAACATTGATTTTAGATGAGATGCACCATGTTAGTAGTCCTACTTTTACGCGTATAGTAGACGAAATGCCTACTCGTTATAAGATAGGACTGACAGGAACATTAGAGCGTAAAGATGGACGACATGTAGTTTTTAGAGATTATTTTGGGAGCAATGTTTTTAAACCGCCTAAAGAGAATTACCTTATTCCATCTATACATATAGTAAAATCAGATATAAGATTTTTAGACGGGTCGTTTACACCATGGGCAGAAAGAATTAATGACTTAGCTTACAAAGAAGAATATGTACATAGTGTAGCTATGATTGCTTCTAAGTATGCTGCCTTGGGACACAATGTACTAGTAGTATCAGATAGAGTAATGTTTTTAAAAGCTTGTGCTAGATTAGTAGGAGATAATGCAGTATCAATTACAGGAGATATGGATTTTCAAGAAAGAGAGGATACAATGCAACAAATTAAAGGAGAAGATAAGAATATATTGTTTGGAACACAGTCTATTTTCTCAGAAGGAATATCACTAAATGAATTAAGTTGTTTAGTATTAGGAACGCCAGTTAACAATGAGCCACTTCTTACACAGTTAATAGGCAGAGTTATAAGAGAACAAGAAGGAAAAATACAACCAGTAGTGGTTGATATACATTTAAAAGGAAAAACAGCAACCCGTCAGGCCAATGCTAGAATGGGTTACTACATAAAACAGGATTATGAGGTAAAAATATTATGAGTCAAGAAATACAATTAAACATAGAGGAAATGCGAAAGATGAAAATCTTTATAGCAACTCCTATGTACGGAGGTATGTGCAATGGCATTTATACAAAATCTTTAGTAGAAACTGTAAGTCAACTGCAAAACCAAGGCATACCATCACAACTATATTATTTATTCAACGAGTCTTTAATTACAAGAGGTAGAAATTACTGTGTACACAACTTTTTAAAAAGTGATGCAACCCATTTAGTTTTTATAGATAGTGATATTGGATGGAGTGCTATGGACTTTATGTACATGTTGCACCTAATGTCAGAAAATCCCGACAAACTTAGAGTTTTTTGTGGATTATATCCTAAAAAAGCAATAGCGTGGGAAAAAGTACTTAAAGCTGCTAAGACAGGACAGTTTGATGAAACCCCATGGGAGCTAGAACAAGTAGCAGGAGATATAGCATTTAATCCTAGAGCAGAAGACTACCCAGATGGAGTAGCTCCTGTTTATGAGCCTATAAAAATTAAAGAAGGCGCAACAGGATTTATGTTTATAGAAAGAAGTGTTTTTGAAGAATATGCAGAAGCCCACCCCGAACTGTTATACACTCCAGATCATTTAAGAGAGGGAGAGTTTAAATTAGGAGAACAAATTACAGCTTTTTTTGATTGTATAATTAACGAAGAAAGTAGATATCTTTCAGAAGATTATATGTTTTCAGAGTATTGTACTAAGTTAGGAATTGATATTTGGGCATTACCTTTAGTAGAGTTAATGCATTGTGGCGCACATATTTTCAGGGGTAGTTTAGTTAAAATGGCTCAAGCAGATGTTCATGCTACAATGGCAGCAGAAGACATAGGTAAAATACAGTCACGTCACAATGACTTAAGACAAGACAAAAATAGTTCTTGACACGAGTTCAAAAATTTGTTATAATATGTTACTATTTAATTGGAATAAGATAATGAGAGTAAGCGAAGGAAGTGTTGATGATATAATACAAATCCTTCGCATTATGACTTATAAGATTCAACCAAAAAATTACTATGATAAGACTTTTAAGTTTTATCAGCATCGTTTCGGCGGCAAGTCGTATCTCCAAAATCCGAGAGAACTGCTTGAAGTTGGACGCACATTTAGTGATAGAGAAGTTGTAGAGTATGCAGGTGTTGCATCCTTTCGCAATTATCATGATTATGTGAATACTAAAGACACCACACTAGACTGTTTGTTATCACCGATATCAGACGAAATTATAAAAAATAACAGACTGCTTGATATAAAGGATGATCGGATTACCTTTATGTTCGAGGAGACAATGGAGAAATAAAATGGCAATTGGATTCAACCAAACCAAGGGCTCAGCCCAAAAAAACAAAATAGAAACATATAACTACGCAGGTAAAGAAGACCACCATGTAAGACTGGTAGGAGATTTACTTCCTAGATATGTGTACTGGATTAAAGGAGAAAATGGCAAAAACATTCCTATGGAGTGCTTATCTTTTGACAGAAACTCTGAAACATTCAACAATGTAGAACATGACCATGTTCGCGACTTTTACCCTGATTTAAAATGTGGATGGAGTTATGCCGTTCAGTGTATTGACTACGCCGATAAATCTATAAAAGTTCTTAATCTAAAAAGAAAGTTATTCGACCAAGTTATAGTAGCAATGGAAGAGTTGGGAGACCCAACAGACCCAGTTACTGGTTATGACATTCATTTCAAGAGAAAGAAAACTGGTCCACAGGTATTCAATGTAGAATATCAATTAGCAGTTCTTAAATGTAAGCCGAGAGAAATGGAAGATTGGGAAAAAGAATTAGTTTCAGGACTTAAGTCTATGGACGAAATTCTTGTTAGACCAACAGCAGACGCTCAGCTTGAACTATTAAGAAGAGTTAACAATCAAGAAGGCGGCGAAGTATCAGAAGATATTTCTAGCGAGTTTGACGTATCATGATAGGCGTTGGAGAGAAGTTCCCTGCCTTTACACTGCAGGGTGTAGACAAAGATAATAACTTTGTAACAGTATCTGTCACAGAACAGTACGAACCTTTGAAAAAAGATTACACAGTTATATACTTCTATCCAAAAGACTTTACTTTCATATGCCCAACAGAAATTGCGGGAATGGATATGTTAGTAGAGGAAGCTAATGTCATCGGTATTAGTGGAGATAATGAGTTCTGTAAGTTAGCTTGGAAACAGGACAATGAACTCATAGGAAATATACAACATTCTTTAGCGGCAGACTGCGGCTTAGGATTATCTTCTAAACTAGGAATAGTACATGAAGAGGCAGGAGTATGTTTTAGAGCTACTTATATTATTGACAGGAATGATATAATACAACATGTAAGTGTTAACGCACTTGACACAGGCAGAAATGCTCATGAAGTTCTTAGAACTTTACAAGGCATTAAAGCAGGTGGATTAACAGGGTGTGAATGGACACCTGGGGATGAACTATTAGGATGATTTTATTTACAGCAGACTGGCATATTAAACTTGGACAAAA
>Ga0209603_1002561_pt1 | contig 16609 bp, 22 predicted proteins | sample COGITO_mtgs_1206_FD_184812 | JGI IMG/M metagenome (GOLD analysis project Ga0209603, IMG submission 184812) | Pelagic marine microbial communities from North Sea - COGITO_mtgs_120607 (SPAdes) (version 2) | ecosystem: Environmental > Aquatic > Marine > Epipelagic ... | reverse complement strand
TTTGATTAGTGGCATATCTTAATTCTCTTTCATAACCTTTATCTGGATCAAACCATACTAATGGGTATTTTCTAGTATGTTTACTAGGTAAAGTATATGTTAAAGGATTTTTGCCATCAATTAGATAGTATGTTCTATCTTTATATTCCCAAGTATCTTTTTTTACTTCAGGTTTTGCTACAGCTTTAGCCGTAGGCTTTTTCTTTTCTTTTGTTTCCATAATATAATATAATATAATAATTTAAAAAAGACCCCGCCGAAGCGGGATCTTATTATTGTTTGCTATTAAGCAGCAAGAACTGAGGCAATTGATTTACCTCCGTTAGCTTCTATAGCAGGTCCTTGTGGATTTCCTTGATACGCAACTAAAGCAACTCTAATAGCTTCTTTAACCGTGTTTCTGTCTCCAGCAGTTGTTACCTTAACTTCTACTTTAGCTGTGTCTCCAACGTAAACTAAATCTATATCGGAACTAGAAGTTCCATCTATAACTAGTTTAACACCGTCAGCAGCAATAGCATGAACTTTGCTGTTAGCATCTGTGATTTTTAAATATCCCATAATTTCTATATTTTTAAAATGTTAATAATTAATTAAGCTCCTTTGAATAACACGAAGTTATTAGCAGCTTGAGTTACTAAACATCTTTCAGATAAGAAGTGTACAGACATTGCATCTAAATCAGAAGTGTAAGCTCCTCCAACTGAACCAGTGATCCAGTTTTTAAATCTTCTATCTTCAGTTTCAGAAGCTCTGTATCTTACATGTAAGAATGGTCGTCTAATATTAGATCCCAACATTTGATCGTATACTGTAGAGGTTCCAGCAGGAACAAGCACACCATCAATTGCATTATCTAATCCTCTTGTAGATGCATCGTTTAGATATTTCCAGTCAGTTTTGTAGAAGTCATAAGAACCTCTTCTGAATCCAGTAAATCCAAAGTTTAATGCCATCTCTTGCTCATTATCAAATAAACCATAAGAAGCTGAAGCTGTAGAAGCATAACCTCCACCTGCCATAGCAGCAATCATATCGTCAAAATCAAGAGCGGTAGATCTAGATAAGAAAAGCATGTTTTCTTCAATAGCACCTTGCTTGTCTAAGTTTTTAAGTATTTCATCAAAATCTCCCATTGCACCTGAACCAGGAGCAGCAGCACCAGCAAAACCAGAGTATATATTACCTCTGTCTTCGATAGCAGCAAATAAACCTTGAGAACCTTCTAAACCTTGACCACTTAAAGTAGTAGCACCACCTGCAGTAGTTTTAGAATTTTCACCTTCAACCATTTGCATTTCTAAGTAATCTTCAAAACGTAATCTAGTTTCAGACTCAGCTTTTAGATACCATAAATATCCAGATGTTCCGTCTTCAGTAGCAACTTCAACCCACCCAATTTGAGCAGTGTCAGAGCCATTGATTTCGTATTTGTCTTTGATAATTACAGGTCTGTTAGCGTACTGAGTAAAAGATGGCTCAATAGAACCTGACATTCCGTTGGTACCTTTTTTAAACTCAGAACCGTATACAAACATATTGACGCCTGTAGTTCCTAATAAACCAGCAGGTAAGTCATTGCTTCCATAAGGTGAACATGTGAAACTTAAAGCATTAGAAGCTCCATCAACTACAGCAGATCCGCCACCTTGTGCAGCGTCAAATACTTCAGTTACATGAACTTTAGCAGTTACTAAACCAGTAGCATCATCTGATAAAAGAACTGTTTGTCCTTTTCTTACAGCTATGCTAGTAGCAGTGTTACCTGTAGTAGCTAAACTTGGAGTAACTCGGAATACACCAGTGTTAGCACCTGTTTCAGTTATAGCTTGTGTTAATGATTTGTAAGAGATGTGTAATCTGTTTTGTTCAGACCAAATAATTTGATCAGAAGTCATAGGCATTTCAGCTCCTACCATTCTCAAGAAACCAGACAAAGTCCTGTTTCCGTATCTTTCTACTTCAGCTTCGTAAAGCTCCGGTAGATATTGTTGTGCAAAGTCCTTTCCAGCTCCAGTATTGAATTCTAAAAAGTTAGAACTCAATGCCATTCTGTTTTGAGAAGGGACTATTGACGCGGGAAAACTCCCACCTGATAAACTCATAATTTTAGTTTTTAGTTTTTATTTTTTCTTTGTATTTTTAACTTAGAACTATCAACACCAGAAACTGCTTTTACTTTTAAACCTCCAATATAAATATCTTCACCGTTTTGTGGACGAGAAGCTGTTTCTATATTTTTAGATTTATTCACTAAACCTTTTACGCCGTCGGTTTTCCCTTGTTCGTAAAAATGATTAGCAATAGTATCTATGTTTCTAGCTGCATACAAAGCTTTGTGATAACCATTAATGTCTTCAACAGATCCATCATCACCTAAGAACATCTTAGTCAGATTAGATAGTTTGACTTGGTCTTTAGCCACATCTTGAGCATTGTTAACATTGTACTTAAACTTTTTCTCTCCAACGTTAAACTCAAAACCTTTGAAATCGTTAGAAAAATAGTCATTAGTACTTTTAACAAACTCTTCTTGTCTTTGTACAATTTGTGATTGCTCTTTGTTATATCTATTGAAAAAGTCAGTAGCTTTTTTTTGATCTTCAGTTACGTTAGGTCTCAACTTGATCTCTTCGTAATATTTATCTTTAGTATCTTCTAAAAAGCTTTTGGCTTTAGCAATTTCTTCTTTAAGTGCGAGTTTTTTCTTTTTTATATCTCGCTCTTCGTCAAGCTCTTCGTCAAATGAGAAGTTATCTTCCATTATGAAATTAATCTCTTCATCATCTAAGTGTGGCTTAGTATTTTTGTAATATTCTTTTAATAAAACATTACCATCTACTTGAGAAAAGTCAGTGTCTAGTCTAACATAGTCTTTAACTGTACCACCTGTTTCTTCCATAAACTTAACTAGTTTATTTAAGTCTTCAGGTAATTCCACTACTCTTCTTGTTTTTGTAGGATCTTCTTGTTCTTTGTTTTCTGCAACTACAGTTTCTTTAGAAACTTCTTCAATCACTTTGTCTTCTGTTTTATCTTCTTCAACTTTATCAACTACAGGTTCATCTTCTTTTTTAGATAAATCTATTTTAGTTTTAGTAATTTCTTTAATGTTGCTTAGGTTTTTTGGTTTTTTCTTAATTTTAAATTCACCTTGAGTCAATTCGCCCCCTGGTGTTTCTTTTATTTCTTCTGACATAATATAATATAATAGTTAATAATTACTCTAATAAGCCCTGAGGCGTTGAGTCTTGTGCTTGACCACCTTGGTTAAAATCTATAGGTGGTAAATCTAAATTTCTTTGTTGTATCATTTCACTTTGCTGGGTTCCTTCTAGTCTAGTTCTATCATCTTTACGATCTTCTATCATTTTTTCTTTAGAACTTAACTTATCTACTTCCATTTGTTTCAACTCTTTATCAAATAAAAATTGCATTTCCATCATCTGCTTTTTCATATCATACTCTTGTTGCATCTTATTTATTTCAAAATTAGACTTACCTTGAGCAATTTGCAGTGTTGTTTCCGCTAGCGCTTGTTGTTTTTGCATTTCGGCAGCTGCAGATCTTTCAGAAGCCTCAGCATTAGCATTAGCTTGAGCTTGTATATTAGCTTGTTGTGCTTTTTGATCTTCTGCGGCTTTTTGTTTTCTTTTTAATTTTAAAAACTGATTAGCTAATTTAAGATTTTTTATATCTCTTATTTCTACAGCGTCTTCTAAATGTATTGTGTTTGTCTTTAAAGCAGCTTGAATATTGTTTTCTAATTGTGCTTTTTCCTCTTCATCAGGAACTAAATCTAAGTATATACCAAACTCAAATAAGTTTAAACTATACATATCCTCTAAAGTTCCTACATTGTAAGAGCTAATACTATTTTTTAATGCTTCTTTTGTTAGTGGAAATTCTAAAGCATCACTTATTCTTAAAGATATATTTTCACATGTTCTTGCTGATAGATATAAGCTTGCTTGAACTATATGTTTAGTAGCTGTGTTAGAGTTAGCAGCTGCAAGTTTTTGCAATCCAACTAATGAGTCTTTATTTGGTTGGCTGCCATCTCTAGCTTCATTAAGCCCAGTAACATCTCTCATCATTTGTAGATAATACTGATAAGTCTGTATTAAAGACTGCATTTTACTACCACCAGAACTAGACTGTAATTCTTGTATAGGCACTTTACCAGGATTCATATTACCATCCTGAGTCATAGACCTACCTAATATACTACCAGTTTGGAAATACATATTCAATGCCTCAGCTGGATTATAATTAGTACCATTGCCAAGATCTACTTCTGCTAATCCATCAACATCTAAATAAACACCATCAGGAACTAACCTTGATAAAACTTGTTGTAATTTAAGATGCGTTAGCTGTATCATATCAGCGAAACCTGTCATACGACCAACTAAAGACTCTATTCTACCTTTGTACATTTTTGGAGCACATATATTATAGCTCATGTTTACTTTAACAACATTAGCCTCTGGTCTTATCATATTTTTAGCAACACCCCATCTTAACATCATGTCGTGACCTAATATTTTAGCACCGTGGTATAATACCTCTATAGACCTTGAAACTCTATCAAACTTATCATTTTTTGGAGGATTAAAAGTGTCAGGTTTTTCTAATGTTTTTTCTAAACCAGTGGCTGTTTCTTTTATTTTAAAAACTTGATCTTGGTAAGTTTTATATTCAAAATAAAGAACTGCAATACTATTATTATCTTGTCTTCCGTTAAATTGATAATTGTAACTTTTACTACCTGGATACTGCTGTATAGTCTCCATCTCCTCATCAGTTAAACCTGGAAATTCTTTTTTAAGTTCGTTTAAGCTAACATATTTAACTTCACCAACATACCATATATCTTGAAAATTAGGATCATCTGTGTATGAGTAAACTAAATCAGCTGGATCAACATACTCAACTGTTACGCCTTCGGACAAGTTAAAACTAGTTTTTACAGCGCCTATGCCTAAAACTACTAAATCTTCAGCAGTTCTTTTTCTTGTTAAATCATACTTATTAAAAGCTAAAGTATTATTAATAGCTTCTTCTTCTGCTATTTCTATAGACTGCTTATAAGTGAGTTGCATATGCAGATCTAGCTCCTCTTGGTTTTGAGGTAGATCTTCGGGATTAGCAGTGCTGTGTAGGTCCATGCCTGACACTTGTTTAATTTTTTGAATAAGCTTTTGAGAGTTTATATCTCTTAATATTGTTTCGGCGTATCTAGTTCTCTTTTTTAAAGACTCTGGATCTTGAGCATAAGCTTTTATATCATATAGCTTTCCATCCATGCCGTTAACGACAATGTCTACAAACTTTGGTATTATAGGTACTGGTTTCCAGTCTAAATTTAAATAAGACAAATCGCCATTTATAGCAAGTTCATCTTTATATTTTTGCACAGACTGCTCTCCTCTAGCATAAAGTCTTAAATTTCTAAAGTTATTATAGTTAGTATTGTATCTTCCAGATACTCCCGATCTAGTACCACTAAACCAATCACCCTCAATGGCTCTACCAACTTGCCTTCCGTAATCTAAGCTATCTTTGACCTCGTCAGGTACTACCTGATCTGGAAAAGAACTACCATTATAAGTTTGTATTTGCATTTATTCGTTTATTTTAGATAAATTTCCTTTGTTATCATAGGTTTTTATACCTAAGTCAACTTTATTTTTAATAACATTAGCTGTTGGAATATATTTATTCCTATTACAAGCCATAATAGCTAGACCAGAGCTTATAGAAGCATCATGCTTTGTTCTATTATTTATGTCAAAAGCTGCCCAGTCTTCTAGTGTTTTTTGATGATACATGTCACCAGTGTTGTTGTCTAGAAATCCTACATAATTTTCTATATAAGACTCAATAGCAGCGGCGTGCGCTTGTTTAATATCTTCACTTGAATTAGGTATTCCACCTATTTCTTTTTCTGTTGTAGACAGTTTGTTCCAAATTTTATCAGGACGATTCATTGAAAAACCTCTGTAACCTCTACGTTTAAAATAGTATAATAATCTAGGTTTATTGTTTTCAGCTAGTATTGGCATGCCATAAAATACACACGCCATCAATACATCTTCAAAAAATATTTCAGCAGTTTGTGGCCTTGATATATATTCTAAAAAGAAATGATGAGGAGGAGCATCTTCCATACTAAACTTAGTTAAGCCATGTAAAGATCCGTTAGATCCCTTACCATCTACTGTTCCACTAATATCGTAGCTATCACAACCAAAAGCTCCAAGATGTTCATTGCCAGGATATTTGTATCCTTTTCTTAGTATCACTTGGTTTTGCAAATTATTAGGTGGTACCCATGTTATTTTGAATCTACCACTACTACTAGGAACAAAACTTACATTAGTGTCTTTAACTCCATTAGTCCATTGGAAACTACCTTGTGTTACGGCTTTTTCATTACCTACTTCAGTATTGTAATCTATTTGTTGATATATTCTAGTTAAGTTAAATAAACTATGTTTAGACTCGTCTCTAAAAGCATGAGCTTCAGTTCTTGGAAACTGTCTATAGTATTCATTTAAACTGTCTTGATCTCTTTTTAATCCTTCAACTTCGTTTTCCCAATGCTCGACAACGCCTGTTGTAATGTCGTAACCGTCAATTCCTTTGACTGTATTGTTTTTGACAGCGAAGACAGGTAATCCATGAGTATCAATGAATCCTTCGTAGTTCCACTCCATAGGGACGAACAAGCTATAGAGTCCAGAAGAAGTTTGTCCGTTTCTATTTCTTTTTGTAACGTCTGAATTATAGTATAATTTTTTGAAGTTGTTTCCACCTTTGTCTAAAGCATTTGAAGTTGAGCCCATCATACATTTACCTACGATCCTAGATCCTAGTCTTAATGTAGTTTTTGTAACTCTCCAGTTGTTTAATATATTATCAGGTCTTTCCCATTTACCACTTTCATCATGAGCTAAAAGCTTTAGCTTTTCACCATCATAAGAGTTATCACCTGTATTTTTCCAGTCAATAGTTGTATCAAGTCCATCTAACTCTCTTAATTGCTCATTCGACTCCAGCTTTCTTCTAGTAAGCTTTGAGGCTGGTACTCTATAAGCCAGTTCAGTTTTTGGCCTGTCCATACCATCTTGAATGGGTTTAAAAAAGAACGGGTAGTTAACTGATATTGGGACAACTTTATCTGTGAACATTTTTTTGGCATCTGCTCCAGACTTGGAAAGTATTCCAAACCTAGCATCGGAAGATATTGTAGCTTGATTAACAAGCTCTGCTGATGACATAAAAGAAAATCCAGATCGTCTGTTTTTAAGGTAACACATCCCGTAACATCTTGCATCTGCTTTACATGCTTCCCAAAATATAAAGAATAGTCTGTTTGCTTCTCTAAAATCTGGTGCTCCAATGTCAATCTTTGACCATTGCAAGTACATGTAATGAGTGCCAGTAATGTAAGTAGGAGTACCATTGTTATAAAAGTAAAATCCTTGTTCCCGTCTAGTAAATTCATCATCAATATAGTCGTACCATTTCTCTTTAAATTCAGCTGGATATTCTTCCCAGTCAAACCTACTTTTAATCCTACTTAATTCTTTTGGATATTCTGCTTTTTCCCAATATTGTTCCGCTTTTTCTTTGCTTCGTTTAAACGGTTTATCTGCTGTTGGTAAAGCAATCCTGAGATTTTGTATTTCAATGATTTGTCCAATTTTTCCAGTTTTACTTATTACTATAAAATCATAATCAGAGTTGTAGCCATACTCCCATTTTTTAAACCTGTTGTTTTTAGCTAGTATTTTAGGATTTACAACGTCCTTAATTTCTTTCCAAAGAGTTTGTTCGTAATTCACTTACTTCTCCCTTCTGCAAAACCTTTAAAAGTTTTTTCTACTTTAATTTCTTTAGGTTTTTCATTTAGCATATCTTCTTCTATTTGTATACGATTAAGTATTTCAAAAGCGTCGAATATAGCTAGTTTTTTTGTTGCGGCAGCATTTTTTAATCTATCAGCGCTTACATCATCGTCTGAGTCAACAATCTTTTCTTTTGCTACCTTAATAAGTTCCTCAACTGCTTTTTGCCCAGCTTGGATTATTTTCTTTTTCGTTTCCTTGGTATTCATGAGTTAAAGCTATATCATTAGATTTCATACAATAAAGTCGTTCACCTTCTATAATAAACTCAAACTCAGAGTTAGGTGTAAACGTAATAAGTGTTTCAGGTGTTATTCCTAGAGCTTCTAAGGACTTATTAGAATATTTTACTATTCCAACATTAGGTTGTTCTTTTCTGTTCTCTAATACACTTTGGTTTTTAAGTGGTTTTATGAAGCAATAATCTAAATGTGGTTTTAAATTATACATATAGATTTGTTCAGGTGAAACAAAATAAAGATCATCTTTAAAATGAGTTGAGCTATTTCGTTCTTTACCTTTTTGATCATACCATCTTCTAAATATATTATGATGAATATATAATTCATCACCTATGTTTATTTTAGTAGTATAAGCTGCAGGAGTTGAAACTACTACAGCTTTTTTACTAATAAATCTATGGTCTTCAATGCTAGTATTAATAATAAAGTCATTACCATCAACTTGTCGTATATTGTCATATCTTTGTTTTAAAGGTTTAACAATGAAGCTATACAAGCTTTTCATTAATACGATAAATGGTATTCTACAGATATTGACATGTTAGCATTAAACTTTTTCCAAGGTAATACTTCATTATTTTTTGTTATAAAAATATTGTAAGAACTATCTTCGTTTTCAAAAAGAATATCACTAATAGTATGACCACCATAAACTTCTTGACCTAAAGAATAATGCATTGCATCATTTTTATAATCAGAACCTATACTAATTTTTCTTATTTTAGACATCTTGCTCTATAAAAGTATAAGTGCCATCCATTAAGTTAATATTTACGGCACCATATTCAGCTTCTAACTCGTTCTTAGTTTCATCAATAACTTTATCTAACTCTGATGCTTCATGTAGCACGGCATGGTATTGTCTAGATATTACACCTATCTTCTCGTTTAATTGAGAATTTTTTAGCTGTTGTTCTTTTATTAGTAATAATTGTTTTTTACTAATTCTATTTGTTTTTTTACTCATTTGATTTTATTTGATTGTTTTTTTGTTTTAATACACAGCTAGAATATCGTCACCGCCAGTTAACTCTATAGCTAATATTGGGTGAGTAAATCCTACATACTCTGTTGATGGAACACTTTTAAAAGTTACAGCTGTTCCTGCTTCTGTTACTATTGATATATCTTGTGCTGATGTTTTATTATTATATATCATAGCTCCTCTTGACTCTGCAGTAGCAATAGACAAAGAGTTTGCTAATATTGTTATTTTTAAACCACTTCCTGGAGTTGCTCCAGTTAGTGTTAATTCTTGACCTGCTGTAATTCCAGATCCTTTAGTTATTATGCTTAAACCTGTAACAGCGCCACCACTTTGTGAATCTATATTAGCTTCAATACCAGTAGCTGCATCAGTAACAGTGTCACCAATACTATCGCTAGTATAGCCTGTTCCACCAGCTGATATTGTGAAATTCCAATATGGAGTTGTTGCTATAGCATCATGTCCGAAGACTCTTGGCTGTGCTGCTGTATTTCCTTCTAAACCAGGTCTTTTGTTAAAAGTGTTAAATCCTGCCATTTTTATTTATTTATTTTTGTTATTTTTTCAGCACCACGACTTCCGAAGTATGCTACGTAAACTGTTACCAGTAGTGTTTTTAATAAGTTTATCCATGATTCATCGACATCAAATTGTAAATGAAAAGAATCTACAGCCATCATGAAAACTGCAGAAAATGTTAAAAACACTAAAGCTAATGGTCTAGTGTTCTTGCTTAGCCATGAATCTGATTTCATATCAGATCTCCATCTGCTAGATACTTCTTTCATTTCAGCTATATCTTGCTCTATAAGCTTCATAGCTTGTTCTTTATCAACTGCCTTGATCTTAGTATCACTTGATATAAGGTTTTTTACTACACCAAGCGTTCCTTGATTAGGAAGCACATCGCCTAAAGCTTGAAGTACTTTAGGTGCTTTGCTTGATAAAAAAGCACCTATTTTAGTTTCATTAAATGTTTTTTTCATAGTAATTCATGAATATACTTATTTTCTTTTAAATTCCAAACAACATATAAATTAAAAATATCACCACCTACTTCTCTAAATGGACCTTTAAATAAAGATTGAAAAATATTTTCTTCTAAAAAATGATAATCTAATTCCCAAGCTTGACCATGATCAACATTGTCCATCTTAATAAGGTATATATTAATACCGTGCTTGCTATATTTAACAGTTTCATGATTTAAAAATAAAGTATCTTTTTTGTTAAATTCTAAATTATCTAAAGCGTTAATATCAAATTCAACTTTTCTTGATTTTTTTAATAACTTGTATTGTTGTTTAGTGTAGCATTGTGTTTGCGTAGTACCTATAATAGAAGATACTGTAAATAATGTTAATAATAAGTTTTTCATATATATTGGTTTTTTGGTTTATAATGTTCTGTATATATATAATTACATATTAAAAATTCACCTTTACATTAGCGCAACATGCTTGATACTTTTTTCTTTCTTTTAGCAGATGCAACTTCTTTTCTAACCTTATTAAACTTAGAAGTTTTACTTTTTGTAACTTCTGGATTACCAGTAACTCCTGCTTTAATCTTATCTGCTGCACTACGTTTATTAGCTTTTTTACGGTATTCCATTTTACGGTTTTCAGTTCTAGAGCTTTTTGTTTCTTTATCAGCACCCATAGTGTTTCTGCCACCCGTAACTTGTCTTGTAAATCTTTTATTTTTTCTATCAAGCTTATTTTCTCCAACCGCTTTTCCAGAACCTTCAGTTCCTTCTAATTTAAAAGATTTAGTTTTAGTACCTTTCTTTAATAATCTATTTTTAGTTTTAGCTGTTCCTGTTAGTTGAGTTCTACCTTTTGCTTTTTTAGCATTTGGATCTAAACTATCACCAACTTTACCAGTATCACTACCTCTTCTAGTAGTCACACTTTTCTTAAATTTATCTTTTGCAAAATCTCTTCCCTTGGTATTTGCACTTTGATTTTTCTTTTTAGTAGCTTTTTTATATTTAGAAAGAGTTTTTTCACTACCAACTTGATTATTTTCACCACCTTCGTAATTTTTATCAAAAACTTTGCTAGCAGAGTCTTTAAATTTCTTACGAGAGTTTTGACCACTGTTTAAAAATTTCTTTTTAACCTTAGCTTCATTTGCTGCTATCTCTTTCTTATCAGCATTTACTCTGTTTTTGTTTTCTTTTCTAGCTTTAGTAGTTCTTAGTTGTCCTTTACCAGACTTGTTTTTCTTATCAATTGCCTTGTTTTCATCCATTGTGGCAACATACTTATCAAATTTCTCCATACTAGCTTTTCCTAAACCAAACGAGACATCTTTCTTTTGCATAGTACCACCATCAGTAGCTCTTATATCTACGGCATTTTTTGAAGTTGTTTTATTTACTCGATCTTCAACTAGATAGTTTTTCTTTTTAGAACCGTCTTTTGTTTTTTTAGTTGAAGAGTTATCTTTATTGTTGGTTTTTTGAGTACAATACTCGCCACCATCAACTCCTTTAGTACATTTAACAGATTTTTTTAATCTTCTTTGTTCTTTTTTAGAAAAATTACTACCAGCTCCTGTTGGGTCTTTTTTAGCAGGTCCATAGCGCTCCATCATTGATGCACCATCTTTTTTTAACATTTTATTTTGAACTGCTTTAGGTAATTTATCAAAACCTGGATTCATAGATGATCCTGATTTTAAAGTAGGACCAATTAAACCTCTTTCCATTAAATGCTTGAAAGGGCTGTTGTTGCCTCTATGTCCTTTTAGTTTGAATTTATTTGATCCCATTTCTTTGTTTTGATCTTTTATTTGTTTATTACTCTCTTTGTAGGCTTCTTTTTCCCACGGTAGATTTTCGTTATGTTCGTCTAAATTTTCTCTTGGATATGTCTTACCTTTCCAATAAAAGTTGTTGTCATCATAATCTAGCTCACCTTTTTGTTGTTGTATTTGATGAACTTTTTCATGAGCTATTACTGCTTTTTCAGTTAAAGGATCAATACCATTTTGCACTATAATGCCAGTATGGTTAGATTTACCAACAGAACCATCAGTTAGGTTTTGCTTGTAAACACCTATATTCATGTCGTTTTTATCGTATGGTGCGCCTTTAAGTTTAAAACCCATAATTTATTTTGCTTTTCTTTTTGTCTTACAACCAAAGTTGTTAGCATAGTTAGCCATTTTAACTACAGCTGGAGAATATTTTTTAGTACGGGACTTCATGATTTTACTAGCAGCTTTACAAGTGTCCATGCCACCCATATTCTTTTCAACCCATTTAGTAAACTTGCCTTCGTTCTTTTCTTTTATTTCTGGAAATTTTTTCATTGAAGCTCCAGATAACATATCAGAAAGTTCACTTGTTCTAGAGTCCATGTCTCCAGTTCCACTTTGAGAATAAGTACTTGGATTATACACTTTTTCTTTTTTAGGTGGATTTTTCTTAACCTCTCTTTTAGTTTTTATTTCGTTAACTTTATCTTTAGCTTTGTTAACTTTAGATTTTACATCTCTTTTTACTTCACTAACTTTTGAGTCTACTTTTCTTTTAATATCTTTAGCAGCTTTCTTAATTTTCCCTGATGGCTTACTTCCTGTAAAACCCGGTTTAAAACCTCCTTTTAATCCTTTTTTAAAAGTTTTTGTTTTATGTAATTTTGGCATAATTTATTTTTTATTCATATTATATGGGAAATTCTTATTAAACCACTGTTTACGCTCGTCACAACCGCAACCACCTGGTATCATATCTGCAACTCTTTTTATACCTGTTGCTTTTGTAAACTTTTCTATACTATCGCCTAAACCTCTTGATTTCATAATATTAACATTTCCATCTACGTCTAGCTGCCTTACCTCTTTCACCTGTCCAACCTTTTGATCTAGCGCAAAATGATTTTCTTCTTTTAGCAGCTTTACTACCAGGCTTAACTTTGCCTGTAACTGCAGTTTTTAATTTACTACCTGGGTTTTCTTTTCTATATTGAGATACACCTTTTTTCGTCATACCAGCTCCTTCTTCACTTGTAAAGAAAGTTCTACCAGGACCTTTAGTTGTTTTACGCATAGATGCTCCACCTATTTTAACGCAATTATTAACCATGCGATTTCCTTTCTTTTTTAAACCTTTTTTAATAAAACCATCCCAACAAGGAGTTGATTTTTTCATTGAAGCTCCACAAGCTGTTGGCTTTTTCATTGAAGCGCCGCAAGGTTTGCCATTAGAAACTTGAACCCAGTTTTCTTTTTCAAACCAGTCTCTAAGTGTAGCGCCTTTTTTACGAGCACCTTTTACATTAGACTTACTTGATCTTTTATAATCGCCTTTACTAGCAGCAGATCTTTTAGCGCGTACAACACTACTCTTTTCTGATTGACTCATTGATCTTACCTTAGCTGCAGGTAGACATACTTTTTTAGTTCCTCCGCCTTTAGTTTTAGCCACGGTTTTTTAGCTTAGATCCTTTACCCATATTACCTGGTCCACCAGCCTTTGTACATCTTACACCCCAGCCAGAAGCATAAGCGCTTGGCCATACTTTAAATTTCTTTTTTGCTGCAGCTTTACATGCTGGACTAATTTTCCCCATATCTTATAGTTTTCTACCTTTTTTATCTACTTTAATCTCTTTGACTATAACTCTAGTGCTAGGCTTTTTGTTTTGTAATTCTTCTAACTGTCTATTAAGTTCTTCTAATTTACCATCAGCTTCTGTGCCATCCTTAATCATACCAGCTGTTATACTAACTTCTTCTTTTAATATATCTTGAGTTTGCTCAAGCATTTCTACTTGATCTTTCAACTGCATAATCATTTTCTCGTTCCACTCTTCTTTTAACTCATATTCTAGACGAGTAACTTCTACTGGCGGTAATGTCTTAGCTAAAGCTATATCTTCTTGCAAAGTATAATACATACCAACTAAAGTAGTAGTTAACATTATTATTCCAATTACAGTTTTTATATCAATTTTAAACTCAGTGTTTTCAGAGATCTTCATATTCTTTAGTAGCGTCAAATGATGGGCATGCTTTATTAGCAAACTCGTTGTGTGAATAAATAGTAGCAAGCGGAAACATAGCCATTAATGTTTTTAGCACATGTAACAAGCTTTCTTTTTGTTCTGATGTTCTAGTATCTTTCGGAGTCTTACCATCTGCCTCAACGCCTCCGCAATAACATATACCTATGCTATTTCTATTGTGTGACTTGCAATGAGCTCCGATGCGATCTATATTTCTACCTTTTTTAATAGTTCCATCTAGTTGAATGTAGAAATGATAGCCAATATCGCTCCAGCCACGAGAATTAACATGCCAGTCTTTTATTGTTTCGACTGGTACATCTTGGCCTTCTCTAGTAGCGGAGCAATGTATAATTATCTCGTTTATGCTTCTCATTTTTGCCTTTCTTTAGCAGGATCTTTATAAAACATTTCAGCAGTAAGAGGTTCTTTCTTTTTAGAAGCACCAAACAAAGCGTTAGGCATGTTTCCTGATGTTATTTGATTTATATTATTAGTATTCATTTGATCAAATACAGGTCTTCCAGATCCAGTTCCGTTTGTAAAAGGCAACGGCTGAGGGACTGAACCAGGCGCCGGTGAAGGAGCTGGTATTTGAGTTTTTAATTGAGCTTGTTGAGCATCATCAGATTTTTGAACAACATTATTCATGTTGTTTAACATATTTGGATCTAAGGGATTTTCCATATTATTTTTTTTTCTTTAGCATATACCACTTGTTTATTGTGTAGCCAATAGTTAATAAAAGTAGTACTATTTCTAACGCTGGTTCTAACCAGTTTAAACTAGCTATAGTAAAAGAAGCAACATTCATAACGTAAAGTTTTAAATCTTGCATTTGTTTACATTTTTTGAGCATTTAAAACTGCATTACCTTTGTAAGGTATATTATCTATTTTTTTTAAGTTTGGCGTTATAGTTGAGTTATTACTTTTCATAACTCTTGTTCCAACTACTGGCTTAGCAGTATTTAGAACTTTTCCTGAGGGTGTTTGATTTTTCATTACTTTTTAATAACTATTTTTTTAACTTGTGATGTTTTTGAAATAGGTGAAGTTTTAGCTGTTTTAATATTAAGCTGCTTAGGTTTCATATTTTTAGCTAATGCACTCATTTTTTTATTGCTAGCATCTACTTGTGCTGACAATTTACTTGTTGGTAAGTTTTGTTGTTGTTCTTGTAGTTTTTTAACTCTTCTTTCTTTTTTAACAGCATCCATTCTTGTAGATGCTAAAGCATGACCTAATCTAGCCATATCACCTACATTAATATTAAAACCTTTTATACTTACTGGAGCATCTAAGTTTCTAATAACTCTAGGAACACTGGCTTTGGCAGCTACACTTTTATCTATATTACTAGGTGATAGAGAATTTAATGGTTGAGGATTTGTAACAGTTTGAGGTATATTACCAGAAGTAGAAGTACCAACTTGTTTTTTCATTGAAGGACCTTTAGGATTAGAATAACTATTACCTCCAGTATCTTTTTCTCCTTTTGGTTGACTAGGCTCTTTAAGAAACTGTCCTGAATCATAAGTTTCATTCGCAGAATCTATGGCAGAGTTTGCAATTTCATTTGCTTTTCCTTCTGCAGATCCACCAACTTTGCCTTTAAGCTCTTCAGCATTACCTAGTTTACCACCAGTTAACTCTTCAACTTTATCAAAACCTTTATTTATACCTTTATCTACTTTACCTTTTATTTCTTTTCCTTTTTCTACACCTTTTTTTACGTTTTGTCCAACCTTACTAGCTTTTAATTTTGTATTAGCAGCTTGAACACCTTTTTTAGCTTTACCAACAGCTTTACCAACCTTGCTAGCTTTAATTGCTTTTGCGGCTTTAGCAGCTTTAGCAGCTACTTTTCCTGTTTTAGCAGCTTTAGCAGCTTTGACACCTGTAGCAGCTAATTTAGCCGCCTTAGCGCCTTTAACAGCACCAGCTATTACTTTACCTAGTTTTATGGCACCTAACACCATACTTACTGGTTCTATTGAGGCTCCATGTTTTCTGCTGTGTAGCGGAGTATTTTTTGGTTGTTTATAAGGCATTTATCTTGTTTTATCTTTATTAACGTATTGTATAGACTTTGTTATTACTTTATAACTATACCTATTACTTTTTTCTAGTTTAGTTGTAGGCATGTCTTCTTCGCCTAGCATTATACGGTACATGCGACTTATCAGCTGTTTGCACTTGTAGGAAACTTTATATATATGATATTTTTGAGTGGTGCGGTTTCGTTTCCTCCACACTGTAATCCACCCTTGTTTCAATAATCTGTTCCAGCGCCTGTTATCCCAGCTGAATGAGTACGTACCTTTTTTAAAATCATCTTTAGTGAACATGTCTATAGCATCTAAGTAAATTAGTAGCTCTAGATCTGCATCGTTTAAGTCATTAATTTTGCAAGCCCATTTCCTAATTATTCTATAGTGCTTAA
>Ga0209603_1002559_pt1 | contig 16611 bp, 13 predicted proteins | sample COGITO_mtgs_1206_FD_184812 | JGI IMG/M metagenome (GOLD analysis project Ga0209603, IMG submission 184812) | Pelagic marine microbial communities from North Sea - COGITO_mtgs_120607 (SPAdes) (version 2) | ecosystem: Environmental > Aquatic > Marine > Epipelagic ... | reverse complement strand
AATTTTTTATTTATTAGTTTTTAATTTTTAAGCTATCTTATCATGGCAAAAGAAACTTTTCAAAGAGGCAAGCCGCACTTAAACATTGGTACTATTGGTCACGTAGATCATGGTAAGACAACTCTTACGGCTGCCATAACTACCGTTTTGGCAACAGACGGACTTGCTGCACAGCAAGATTTTGAATCAATTGACAACGCTCCAGAAGAAAAAGAGCGTGGTATTACAATTAACACCTCTCACGTAGAGTACGAAACAGAAAATCGTCATTACGCTCACGTTGACTGTCCAGGTCACGCCGATTACGTAAAAAACATGGTTACTGGTGCTGCTCAAATGGATGGTGCAATTTTAGTTGTAGCTGCGACTGATGGTCCTATGCCACAGACTCGTGAGCACATCTTACTTGCGCGTCAGGTTGGTGTTCCACGTTTGGTTGTATTCATGAATAAAGTGGATATGGTTGACGACGAAGAATTATTAGAATTAGTAGACATGGAGATCCGTGATTTACTTTCTTTCTATGATTTTGATGGTGACAATTCACCAGTTGTTCAAGGATCTGCTCTTGGAGCATTAAATGGTGAAGATTCGTGGGTTGCTACTGTTAAGGAATTAATGGTACAGGTTGATGCATGGATTGAAATGCCAGTTCGTGACGTTGAGAAAGACTTCTTGATGCCAGTAGAGGATGTATTCTCTATTACTGGTCGTGGTACAGTTGCTACAGGTCGTATTGAAACAGGTGTTGCTAATACTGGAGATACAGTTGATATTTTAGGTATGGGTGCTCCAGCTGGATTACAGTCTACTGTAACTGGTGTTGAGATGTTCCGTAAAATTTTAGATAGAGGTGAAGCTGGAGATAATGTAGGTCTTTTGTTACGTGGTATTGAAAAATCACAAATCAAAAGAGGTATGGTTATTTGTAAGCCTGCTTCTGTAACTCCGCACGATAAATTTAAAGCTGAGGTTTATGTTTTGAAGAAAGAAGAAGGTGGTCGACACACTCCTTTCCATAACAAATACCGTCCGCAATTCTACATTCGTACAACAGATGTTACTGGAGAAATTATCTTACCAGATGGGACCGAAATGGTAATGCCTGGTGATAACTTAACTATTACAGTTAATTTAATTAGTACAGTAGCATTAAGCAAAGGTTTACGTTTCGCTATCCGTGAGGGTGGTAGAACTGTAGGTGCTGGTCAAGTTACTGAGATCCTTTAATAAAAGGATTTATAAATACACAATTATAAAGAGTGAGTTCTTTTTGAGCTCACTCTTTTTACACGGGTATGGTGCAATGGTAGCATTCCGGTCTCCAAAACCGTCGATGGGAGTTCGAATCTCTCTACCCGTGCGGAAAAAACTTAAATTATGAAGAAGTATATTACAGAATCGATTGAAGAACTAACAAATAAAGTGACTTGGCCTTCATGGGCTGAGCTTCAGTCGAGTACAATATTAGTTGCTATTTCTTCAGTTATCATCGCTTTAATCATTAGTTTAATGGATATTGGATTTGATACGATTCTAGGAGAGTTTTATAACATTTTCTAAAACTGTAGAAGGATATATTTGATGGCTGAGTTGGTAAAAAAATGGTATGTAGTTAGAGCGGTTTCTGGACAAGAGGCAAAGGTTAAACTATACATAGAAAAAGAAATAGATCATTTGGGTATGCAAGATTTTGTAGCTCAGATATTGGTTCCTACAGAAAAAGTTTACTTAATCAGAAATGGTAAAAAAGTAAGCAAGGAACGAAACTTTTTCCCAGGCTACGTAATGATTGAAGCAGCTCTTGTTGGTGAGGTCGTTCACGTAATAAAATCGATTACTGGCGTAATAGGTTTTTTGGGTGCTACTAAAGGTGGAGATCCTGTGCCATTAAGATTGTCTGAAGTAAATAGAATATTAGGTAAAGTAGACGAGCTAGCCGAGTCTGATGAACTAATGAATATTCCGTTTGTAATAGGAGAAACCGTTAAAGTGACAGACGGACCGTTTAACGGTTTTAATGGTGTAGTAGAAGAAATAAATGATGAAAAGAGAAAGCTATTAGTAATGGTTAAGATTTTCGGAAGAAAGACACCATTAGAACTTAGCTTTATGCAAGTTGAAAAAGAGTAATTAAAAGATTAAATATCTGTTTTGAGTGACTCATATATAATGCTTCCTAACTCAAATTGAAGATGTTTATTAACCAAGAATAAAACCAAGAATAATGGCAAAAGAGATAGTTGGGCTCATTAAATTGCAAGTTAGAGGCGGTGCTGCGAACCCTTCACCACCAGTAGGTCCTGCCTTAGGTGCGAAAGGTGTTAACATCATGGAATTCTGCAAGCAGTTTAACGCTCGTACACAGGACAAAGCTGGAAAAGTTTTACCTGTTGCAATTACTGTTTACGCTGACAAGTCATTTGATTTTGTAATCAAGACGCCTCCGGCGGCTGTTCAATTAATGGAAGCAGCAAAAGTAAAAAAGGGTTCATCCGAATCAAACCGTAAGAAAGTTGCCAAGGTTACTTGGGATCAAGTTCGTACGATTGCAGAAGATAAAATGCCCGACTTAAACTGCTTTAAAGTTGAATCTGCAATGAAAATGGTTGCTGGTACAGCAAGAAGCATGGGTATCACTGTAACAGGAGAATTTCCTTCTGCTTAATCTTATTAAGACATGGCAAAGCTGACTAAAAAACAAAAAGAAGTTGCTGCAAAATTTGATGTAGCAAAATCATACAACATTTCCGAAGCGAGTTCAATCGTTAAGGAAACTACCTCTGCAAAATTTGATGCAAGTGTAGATTTAGCGATTCGTTTAGGGGTTGATCCTCGCAAGGCGAATCAAATGGTTCGTGGTGTTGTTACACTTCCCCACGGAACAGGTAAAGACGTAAAAGTTCTCGTTCTTTGTACTCCTGATAAAGCCGAAGAAGCGAAAGCTGCTGGTGCTGATCATGTAGGTTTGGATGACTACGTTGCGAAAATCAAAGATGGTTGGACTGACGTTGACGTTATTATTACCATGCCTAGTTGCATGGGGAAATTAGGTCCTTTAGGTCGTATCCTTGGGCCTCGTGGATTAATGCCAAACCCGAAAACTGGAACTGTAACTATGGATGTAGCGAAAGCTGTAACTGAAGTTAAATCTGGTAAGATCGACTTTAAAGTTGACAAATATGGAATTGTTCATGCTGGTGTAGCAAAGGCATCCTTTGATGCAGCAAAAATTGCTGACAATGCAAATGAATTAATCCAAACAATTGTCAAACTAAAACCAACCTCATCAAAAGGTGCTTACATTAAGAGTATTACAATGTCAAGTACAATGGGTGCAGGTGTAAAAGTTGATTTAAAGTCTTACTAGACTTAGCTAATCTAAATACCTTAGGGTTATGACAAGAGAAGAGAAAAAACAAGCCATCGATAAATTATCCGTTTTATTAGCCGAAAGTAAAAATGTTTACTTAGCTGATATCTCAGGTATGGATGCCGATCAAACTAGCAAGTTACGTAGACTTTGTTTTAGTAAAGGTGTTGCACTACAATTAGTGAAAAACACCCTATTAAGAAAAGCTATGGAATCTTGTGACAAAGATTACGACGAGTTGTATGATGTTCTCAAAGGGAACACTTCTATGATGCTTTCTGATGCTGCTAACGCACCAGCTAAAGCCATTACAGAGTTTCTTAAAAAGAACAAAAATGCCGAGAAGCCTTTATTTAAAGGTGCCTTCGTCGAAGAATCTGTTTACTCCGCAGATCAATTAGCAATTCTTGAGCAATTAAAGTCAAAAGAAGAGTTAATAGGAGACATCATCACGTTACTACAGTCACCAGCGAAAAACGTAATTTCAGGCCTACAATCAGGTGGAAATACGCTTGCTGGTCTAATGAAGACTTTAGAAGAACGTGCTCAATAATTAGTACGCACTCGATTTCCAAATAAACGAATTAACAAACAAAAACACATAATCATGGCAGATTTGAAAGATTTCGCTGAGCAATTAGTTAACCTAACTGTAAAAGAAGTTAACGAATTAGCAACTATTTTAAAAGACGAATACGGTATTGAGCCAGCAGCAGCAGCAGTTGCTGTAGCAGGTCCTGCAGCAGGTGGAGACGCCGCTGAAGAGCAAACTGAATTCGACGTTATCCTTAAGGCAGCAGGTAGCTCTAAGCTAGCTGTAGTAAAACTAGTTAAAGAATTAACTGGATCAGGTCTTAAAGAAGCTAAAGAAATGGTTGACAGTGCACCAGCTGCATTGAAAGAAGGTATTGCAAAAGACGAGGCTGAAGCCCTTAAAGCTCAATTAGAAGCTGCAGGTGCTGAGGTAGAGTTGAAGTAATATTTCATACTCAAAAGACTCAAGGTTTAGGCTTCAAATTTCGATTTGAAGACTAAACCCTTTTGTGGTTAAGATTAGTCCATTTATTTTTCATTTAAATTTTTGTCCATTGGCTCAGACAAAATCAAGCGAAAGAATCAGTTTTGCATCCATCAAATCTCAATTAGAATATCCTGATTTTCTGGACATTCAATTAAAGTCATTTGAGGATTTTTTCCAGTTGGAAACAAAATCTGAAGACCGAGAAAACGAAGGTCTCTTTAAAGTTTTTAGTGAAAACTTTCCGATATCCGATACACGTAATAATTTTGTACTCGAGTTTCTGGACTACTTTGTAGATCCACCTCGTTATGTACTCGACGAATGTATTGAGAGAGGTTTAACTTTTAGTGTTCCGTTAAAAGCTCGATTAAAGCTCTATTGTACGGATCCTGAACACGAAGACTTTGAAACGATTGTACAAGATGTATATCTTGGTACAATCCCTTATATGACTCCTAGAGGTACCTTTGTTATTAATGGTGCTGAGCGTGTTTGTGTTTCACAATTACACCGTTCTCCTGGAGTTTTCTTTGGACAAAGTTACCATGCAAATGGTACCAAATTATATTCTGCCAGAGTAATTCCTTTTAAAGGTTCTTGGATAGAATTCGCAACCGATATCAATTCTGTGATGTATGCTTACATCGATCGTAAAAAGAAGTTACCTGTAACTACGCTATTGCGCGCAATTGGATATGAAAGCGATAAAGATATTTTAGAAATCTTCGATCTTGCTGACGAAATTAAAGTAAGTAAAGCAGGTTTAAAGAGAGTTTTAGGACGCAAGCTTGTGGCTCGTGTACTTAAAACTTGGTTCGAAGATTTTGTGGATGAAGATACGGGTGAAGTTGTATCTATTGAGCGTAACGAAGTTTTACTTGACCGTGATATCGTTCTAGAGAAAGAACATGTTGATATCGTTATTGAAGCTGGTGTTAAAACTATTTTGCTTCATAAGGAAAATGCTGAAGCTTCTGAGTACGCTATTATTCACAACACATTACAAAAAGATCCAACCAATTCAGAGAAAGAAGCTGTTGAGCATATTTACAGACAACTTCGTAATGCGGAGCCGCCTGATGAAGAAACAGCTCGTGGTATAATCGATAAATTATTCTTCTCTGAAACAAGATATAGCTTAGGAGAAGTAGGTCGTTATAGAATCAACAAGAAATTAAATCTTGATCTTGGTCTTGACGAAGCTACACTTACCAAGTTAGACATAATTTTAATAATCAAGTACCTTATTGAACTTGTAAATTCTAAGGCTGAGGTTGATGATATTGACCACCTTAGTAATCGTAGAGTTCGTACAGTAGGAGAACAATTAAACAATCAATTTGGAGTTGGATTAGCACGTATGGCTAGAACCATTCGCGAACGTATGAACGTTCGTGACAATGAAGTATTTACTCCTATTGATTTGATAAATGCTAAGACGTTGTCTTCGGTAATTAATTCCTTCTTTGGTACAAACCAACTTTCTCAGTTTATGGATCAAACCAATCCATTAGCTGAAATTACCCACAAACGTCGTTTGTCAGCTCTTGGACCTGGAGGTTTATCCAGAGAACGTGCTGGTTTCGAAGTTCGTGATGTTCACTACACACACTATGGTAGATTGTGTCCGATCGAAACTCCTGAAGGACCGAATATTGGACTAATTTCTTCGCTATGTGTTTTCGCTAAGGTTAATAAAATGGGATTCATTGAAACACCTTACCGGAAAGTGGTAGATGGTGTTGTTGATTTGAAAACAATCCCTGCTTATCTTAGTGCTGAAGAAGAAGAAGATCAAGTTATCGCACAAGCTAATGCTCCGATAACTAAGACAGGTACTTACGTTAATGATTTTGTAAAAGCAAGAGATACTGGTGACTTCCCTGTTACTGATCCTAAAAACTTGCATTTCATGGATGTTGCACCCAATCAAATTTCTTCTATTTCTGCATCCTTAATTCCTTTCTTGGAACACGATGATGCGAATCGAGCATTGATGGGCTCAAATATGATGCGTCAAGCAGTTCCTTTGTTAAGACCAGAATCACCAATTGTAGGTACTGGATTAGAAGGTCGTGTGGCATCAGATTCTAGAGTATTAGTAAACGCTAGAGATGCTGGTTTGGTTGAATATGTTGATGCTACTAGTATTGTCATCAAATACGATAGAACTGATTCAGAACGTTTGGTTAGTTTTGATGAAGATTCGGTTAAGTACAATTTAACTAAATTTCAAAAAACCAATCAAGGTACCAGTATAAATATCCGACCTATTGTTAAAGTTGGAGAAAGAGTTACCAAAGGTCAAGTTCTTTCCGAAGGTTATGCCACTCAAAATGGTGAATTAGCTTTAGGTAAAAACATGAAAGTAGCCTTCATGCCATGGAATGGGTATAACTTTGAGGATGCTATTGTGATTTCTGAACGTGTTGTAAGAGAAGATATTTTTACTTCTATACACATTGACGAATACACACTAGATGTAAGAGAAACTAAATTGGGCTCTGAAGAACTAACTCCAGACATCCCAAATGTTTCTGAAGAAGCAACAAAAGATTTAGATGAAAATGGTCTTATCAGAATTGGTGCTCATGTTACTCCTGGAGATATTCTTATTGGTAAAATAACTCCGAAAGGTGAGTCAGATCCTTCTCCAGAAGAGAAGTTATTAAGAGCTATTTTTGGAGAAAAGGCAGGAGATGTTAAAGATGCATCTCTTAAAGCTTCACCTTCTTTACATGGTGTTGTACTTACCAAAAAATTGTTCGCAAGATCTATCAAGGATAAAAAGTCTCGTCTAGCCGATAAAGAAATTATTCTAGCTTTAGAAGCAGATTTTTCTGAAGATGCTGCCAAACTTAAAGTTATATTAATTGAAAAGTTAATAACCATTGTTGCAGGTAAAACTTGTCAAGGTGTTGTTAATGAATTGGGTGAAGTTGTTATACCAAAAGGTAAGAAGTTCTCTCAAAAGCAGTTAAACGCTATTGATGATTATTCTGTGATATCTACAGATGGATGGACTACTGAAAAGGAGAAAAATTCACTTGTAAACGATTTAATTCACAACTTCAACATCAAACTTAACGACCTTAAAGGTGTTTTAAGACGTAAGAAGTTTACACTTTCCGTAGGTGACGAGTTGCCTGCTGGTATACTTAAACTTGCTAAAGTTTACATCGCAAAGAAAAGAAAGTTAAAAGTTGGTGATAAAATGGCTGGTAGACACGGTAACAAAGGTATTGTTGCTCGTATCGTAAGAGATGAAGATATGCCATTTCTTGAAGACGGAACACCTGTTGATATTGTTTTAAATCCTCTAGGTGTACCTTCCCGTATGAACATAGGTCAAATTTATGAAACCGTATTAGGCTGGGCTGGTCAAAAATTAGGAAAGAAATATGCTTCTCCAATATTTGATGGTGCCTCACTTGATGAGATTACAGAATTGACTAAGGAAGCGGGTATTCCAGACTTTGGACATACCTATCTATACGATGGTGGTACCGGTGAGCGTTTTGATCAAGCTGCAACTGTTGGTGTAATTTATATGCTTAAATTAGGCCACATGGTAGATGATAAAATGCATGCTCGTTCTATCGGACCTTACTCACTTATTACGCAACAACCATTGGGTGGTAAAGCCCAATTTGGTGGTCAGCGTTTTGGTGAAATGGAGGTTTGGGCTCTTGAAGCTTATGGAGCATCTAATATCTTACGTGAAATACTCACAGTTAAGTCTGATGATGTTATTGGTAGAGCTAAGACATATGAAGCAATCGTGAAAGGAAAAGCGATGCCAGAACCAGGACTTCCTGAATCATTCAATGTACTTTTACATGAATTGAAAGGTTTAGGATTAAAAATCACTTTACAATAGTAATAATTTCAGAAGGAGTGTTCTATGAACACTCCTTATAAAAACTAATTTCTTCAGTATATGGCAATGAGAAGGAGAGACAATACACCAGAACCAAAACGCTTTACTAACATTACGATTAGTTTATCGTCTCCAGAATTTATTTTGGAAGAATCTAGTGGTGAGGTTTTAAAACCTGAAACTATTAATTACCGAACTTATAAACCAGAACGTGACGGATTATTCTGTGAACGTATTTTTGGTCCGGTAAAAGATTATGAATGCCACTGTGGTAAATACAAGCGTATCCGGTATAGAGGTATTGTTTGTGACAGATGTGGTGTTGAGGTAACAGAGAAAAAAGTACGTAGAGATCGTATGGGACATATCAATTTGGTAGTTCCTGTTGCGCACATCTGGTATTTCCGTTCTTTACCAAACAAAATAGGTTACCTTTTAGGTTTACCTACTAAGAAACTTGACATGATTATCTACTACGAGCGTTATGTAGTAGTTCAAGCAGGTGGAGCAGTAGATAACGAAGGTACACCATTAGAGTATTTACAGTTCCTTACAGAAGAAGAATACTTAGATGCTCTTGAGCGTTTACCTCGTGAGAATCAGTATTTAGAAGATAATGATCCAACAAAATTTGTAGCCAAAATGGGTGCAGAGGCTTTGGAAGCATTACTTTCTGGACTTGATTTAGATGAGCTTTCTTATACTTTAAGACACAAGGCAAATACTGAAACTTCTCAACAAAGAAAAACAGAAGCTTTAAAAAGATTAGCTGTAGTTGAAGCATTCCGCGATGCAAATACACGTATCGAGAACAAACCAGAATGGATGATAATGAAAGTTGTTCCGGTGATTCCACCAGAATTACGTCCTCTAGTTCCTTTAGATGGTGGTCGTTTTGCAACTTCAGATTTAAATGATCTTTACCGCCGTGTTATAATTCGTAACAACCGTTTAAAGCGATTAATTGAAATTAAGGCTCCAGAAGTTATTTTACGTAACGAGAAGCGAATGCTTCAAGAATCTGTAGATTCTCTTTTGGATAATACACGTAAAGCATCTGCAGTAAAGACAGAGTCTAACCGTGCATTAAAATCACTTTCAGATTCTTTAAAAGGAAAGCAAGGACGTTTTCGTCAAAACCTACTAGGTAAACGTGTTGATTATTCTGCACGTTCTGTAATTGTAGTTGGACCTAACTTACTTTTATCTGAGTGTGGTATACCTAAAAATATGGCTGCAGAATTATACAAACCTTTTATTGTGCGCAAGCTAATAGAAAGAGGTATTGTAAAAACGGTAAAGTCTGCTAAGAAAATTATCGATAAAAAAGATCCTGTAGTATGGGATATATTAGAAAACGTAATTAAAGGACATCCAGTATTATTGAATCGTGCTCCTACTCTCCACAGATTAGGAATACAAGCTTTCCAACCAAAATTAATTGAGGGTAAAGCAATTCAGTTACATCCATTAGCTTGTACGGCTTTTAACGCCGATTTTGATGGTGATCAAATGGCTGTTCACTTACCATTAAGTCCTGCGGCAATTTTAGAAGCCCAGTTGTTAATGTTAGGTTCTCACAATATTTTGAATCCTGCTAATGGGGCTCCTATTACGGTTCCATCTCAGGATATGGTATTGGGTTTATATTATATGACTAAGCCTCGTAAAACAGACAAGCAAAAAACTATTCTAGGTCAAGGTTTAACTTTCTATTCTTCAGAAGATGTAAGAATTGCTTACAACGAAAAGAAAGCAGAGTTAAATGCCGTTATCAAGGTTCGTACTCATATTAAAGAGGATGGCGTATTGGTAAAGAAAATTATTGAGTCTACTATAGGTAGAGTTTTATTTAATGATGTAGTTCCTGAGACGGTTGGTTTTGTTAACGAAACGCTAACAAAAAAAGCGCTTAGAAATATTATTGGTAAAATTCTAAAAGAAACAGATATCCCAACAACGGCCAAATTCCTTGACGACATGAAGTTGTTAGGTTACCATATGGCATTTAAAGGTGGTTTATCTTTCTCTTTAGGAGATATTATTGTTCCAGATCAAAAAGATACTATGATTAACAGTGCGAAGAATCAAGTTTCTTCAATTACTGATAGTTACAATATGGGGTTAATTACCAATAACGAACGTTACAATCAAGTTATTGATGTTTGGACCAAGACGAATTCAGAATTAACAGAGCATGCTATGGATCGTTTGATAAACGATCAACAAGGTTTCAACTCAGTTTACATGATGCTTGATTCTGGTGCCCGTGGTTCGAAAGAACAAATTCGTCAATTATCTGGTATGCGTGGATTGATGGCCAAACCACAAAAATCTGGATCTACAGGTGGTGCAATTATTGAAAATCCAATTACTTCAAACTTTAAGGAAGGTCTTTCAATTCTTGAGTATTTTATTTCTACTCACGGTGCTCGTAAAGGTCTTGCCGATACAGCACTTAAAACAGCCGATGCAGGTTACTTAACACGTCGATTGGTTGACGTAGCTCAAGATGTAATCGTATCTGAAGTTGATTGTGGTACACTACGTGGATTACAAGGTGTTGCTCTTAAGAAAAATGAAGATATTGTTGAAACACTCGCGGAGAGAATCATCGGTAGAACTTCCCTTCACGATGTTATTCATCCTCTTACAGGAGAATTGCTTATTGCTTCGGGAGATGAAATTACTGAAGAAATTGGTGAAGCTATAGGTAACTCACCTATAGAAATGGTTGAAATTCGATCTGCTCTAACATGTGAAACCAAGAGAGGTATTTGTTCGAAATGTTACGGTCGTAATCTTTCTACCAACCGAATGGCTGGTGAAGGTGAAGCTGTTGGTGTAGTTGCTGCTCAATCTATTGGTGAGCCAGGTACTCAATTAACTCTTCGTACGTTCCACGTTGGGGGTACAGCATCTAATACTGCCGAGGAATCTACTCTTAAAGCTAAATTTGATGGTACCTTAGAAATTGATGAGTTAAGAACTGTAAAAGGTAAAGATTCAGAAGGGAAGGATTCAATTATTGTTATTGGTAGAACTGCCGAAATGAAATTAATCGATCCTAAGACAGGAATCACACTAGCTACCAACAACATCCCTTACGGAGCAACAATGTTTGCTAAAGATGGCGATAAATTAAAGCAAGGAGCTGTAATTTGTGAATGGGATCCATACAACGCAGTAATATTATCTGAGACTGTTGGTAAAGTAGAATTTGAAAATTTAGCTCAGGGTATCACCTTTAGAGTTGAAATTGATGAACAAACTGGTTTCCAAGAAAAGGTTATTTCAGAAACTAGAGATAAAAAAATGATTCCTACTATACTTGTTAAGTCAACAGGTAAAGACGGTTCTACTAAATCATATAATTTACCTGTAGGTGCCCACATTGTGGTTAGCGAAGGTGATAAGATGGAGCCGGGTTCTATTATTGCAAAAATGCCTCGTAGTACTGCAAAAGCTGGTGATATTACTGGTGGACTTCCGCGTGTTACTGAGTTATTTGAAGCGCGTAACCCGTCTAATCCGGCTGTTGTGGCTGCCATCGATGGTATCGTGTCTTATGGCAAAATTAAGCGTGGTAATCGTGAGGTAATCATTGAGTCTAGAACGGGTGAAGTTAAAAAGTATTTAGTTTCTCTTTCTAAGCAAATCTTAGTTCAAGAAAACGATTTTGTAAAAGCAGGTACTTCTTTATCTGATGGAGCAATAACTCCAAAAACAATTCTTGCTATTAAAGGGCCAACTGCTGTTCAACAGTACTTGGTAAATGAGATGCAGGAAGTTTATCGTCTTCAAGGTGTGAAGATTAACGATAAACACTTTGAAGTTGTTGTTCGTCAGATGATGCGTAAAGTTATGATCAACGATGCGGGTGATACTCGCTTCTTAGAAAATAATCTAGTTCATAAAAACGATTTCATTGAAGAAAACGATTGGATGTTTGGTAAAATGTATGTTGAAGAGTCTGGTGATTCTGAAAACTTAAAGGCTGGACAAATTATTCCTATTCGTAAACTTAGGGATGAAAACTCTATGTTAAAGCGTAAAGATCTTAAGACTGTAGTTGCTAGAGAGGCTATTCCTGCAACATCTACTTCTGTTCTTCAAGGTATAACTAGAGCTTCATTACAAACAAAGAGTTTCTTATCAGCTGCTTCTTTCCAAGAAACAACTAAAGTCTTAAATGAGGCTGCTGTTAATGGTAAGGTTGACTATTTACAAGGTCTTAAAGAAAATGTAATTGTTGGTCATAAAATCCCAGCTGGTACAGGTCTTAAGAAGTACGGCGAAATGGTTGTTGGTAGCAAAATTCAGTTGGCTGCATTAACATCTAAGGCTCAACAGAGTCAAGAAGAGTCCTTAGAAGTTGAAGAGGTAACTGAAACAATAGCTGACTAATGGTAGATAAAAAAGAAAATAAACAAGTTAGTATAGAACTCCCTGAGGAATTAGCTCAGGGTTTCTATTCTAATTTAGCAGTAGTGAATCATTCTCCAACTGAATTTGTTTTAGATTTTATTTCTATGATGCCAGGTATGCCAAAGGCTAAAGTGAAATCTCGAGTTATTTTAACTCCTCAACATGCTAAAAGATTGCTTGCAGCTTTAAATGAAAATATTAAAAAGTACCAGTCTCAATATGGTGACATCAAAGATACTGGAAAGCAACAGCAAGTTCCTTTATCATTTGGTGGGCCAAAAGCAGAAGCCTAAACAAAAAAAAAGCCTCGATTTTCGAGGCTTTTTTTTGTTTAAATTAATTGACTCATTTATTTAGTTTGATAATTTAGATTTACCAATATTTATAATAGTATGTACCTCAAATTGCCTGGTCTTAGCTACTTTAAAAATATAACGTTAACTCAAGTTTATTTTAATAGAATACTTTCCTAATCCCAACAAATACAAATACCATTACGGTATAGATTAAAAAGAAGTTTAGGATATACGATATTAAGCCCGTAGCAAGCATGATTGCAATAATAAGTAGCTGAAATCCTAATCCGAAAGTTGAAACAGATGTCATTAGCCATTTTGGAAGTGTTTTTCCTTTGCTTGCTTTTGAATCTAAAGCATATATTATTCGGTCAAAAACACCATATAAGATCTTATATATGCTAAAAAGAATTGTCACAGATCTTTGTTTTTCACCTTTCAAGGCTTTCGGAGTTTCATTTTCAAACACACGACTTGTCGTATCTCCTTCAAATTTGTTTCTTAAAATTACATAATAATAATTGTAAAGTGTGCCTTGTATTTGCAGTCCACAGAATGCCAAAAAACAGATGATGAATGACGTTTCTGTTAGGTAACCTATTGTTGTAAAAAACAATGCATTTAGAATTATATCTGCTACTGAATCTAAGTAACGACCTGTATACGAAGGCGTATTTTTAACTCTAGCTAATTCTCCATCTGCAGCATCTAAAATTGATTTTAGAATTAAAAAAAATCCTGCTAGATAATAATGGCCATTTATCATACAGTATACGGCTGTTAGCCCAGCTATGATAAACCAAGTTGTAACGTGTATAGGAGTAAAACTTGTGTTTTTCAACGAAATTGCTATAACTCTTGCAATAGGTCTTCCGTAATCAGAAAGATCAATAAATTTATGTTCTTTTGGTAACTTAGACATGTTTTAACTTAAAAGCTATGAAGAGGTTATTATAGATTTTGGTCACGCAATTTACGTTTTATCTAAGTTTTAAAGATTACAGATTGGAACTAATGTGATCGTTGTTTTTATTAATGTAGTTGCAGATTTAGTTTGTTACAACTTTTGAGAATACATAATACATTTCAGTAGCAATTTGAATACTCCTTTCTTTATACTTTTCTTTTTGGATAGGGGAATTGTCGTAAGCTTTAGGATCTTCATACGTTAATGGAATACGAATTTCAGCTCCTGTTACCATAGGACAATATTCGTTAGCTTCAGCACAAGTCATTACTGCGCAAAATTCTGATTTTGGATTCCTCTTATCCTCTATTGTTTTGGAAAAGCAGTTTATTGGATTACTCCGATCTGAAAACTGTATTGCATAAACAGGGTTCTTTTCGCCTAACTTTACGTTAACTTTAAATCCACAGTCTTTTAGTGTTTCTATTACAACCGGATAAACTGACGTAGCTTCTGTGCCTGCTGAAAAACAAAATACATCTTTAATTAAAAAATGATGTGCAATCGATTGTGCCCAAACTTGAGCTAAATGACTTCTTCGTGAATTATGGGTACATATAAATGTAAGACATACCTTTTTGTTTTGTGCTATTCTTAATTGAATATATTTTGTTAATTCATTTAATATTAATGTCCTTTTTTTAGATATTGTTTTAGTATCTATTGTTGCAATTGTTTTAGCTATTTTTGAGAAGAGTACATTTTGAGTTTCCGACATTTTATACAAAAGCTAGTTATAAAGTTTACTTAATTTTTCAAATGTAATTTTTATCTCACAAATAGCCTCATTGTTTGTCCTCAATATGATGATATACTGACCTGCTGACGCATTTAATTTTTGGTTTTATAGTTAACCATTAAAAATAATCTTTGGTTCAGTTTATTTTTTAAAGTATACAGTACTTTCAATTTTTATCTAAAGTCTTTTGAATAGCTTATTGTAAGAATTCTTTATTTTTCTTTTTTCTTGTGTTTCCTTAATCTTCAAAGATTTTGTTATCTTATTTAATACTATGTTGTTACCAGAGATATATAATATAGATAAATTCACAGTATTGTTTACCAGAATAACATTCTTATGTTGGTCAATTATCCCTATTTTTCTGATGTCTTTATCGAAGTGTTTTATATACTTAGATCTTAATAACTTGACGATGTTATTGTTGCTTTTTTCATGAGAAAAGTCATAACTATAAAAAAACAGATGTTTTTTATAAAGATGAAACTCTAGTTTTATTTTATGTGGCCCAATTTTCTTCTTGTAATAGAGTATTTTTATGTTTAGTATTTCTTTTTCATCAATTATATAATTTGGTTGTCCGTAGAGTTTTACTATGTCATTTAATTTAGTGTTTTGAAGTTTTATTTTAGGAAGTAATTTTATCTCAGTAGACGTCTTAATAATTGTAATTTTTTTGATGCGTTCTTCAATTTTTTGATAAAACTTCCCATCTTTATATTTAGTTCTTAAAGCTCGATAATAGTTTTTTCTGTAGGAATAACATCTGGTCCATATTTTTTTCAATAGGGGGAACATCATTTTTTAAAATTATTTCTCTATTACATTAAATTATAAATATACACATATATATATAAGTCAAATATATGAATTATTTTAATTATATGTAAATTATACACCCACCTAATATTTTAGTTTATTTCATGTTTTTTTATTTGAGTATTTAAATGATTCAATTCTATAAGAGTGTATAATTATTTAACAATTCAATATTTTGATATTACATACATTCTTACTAATTTTGTTTAAATGTATTCCATGAAAAACTCCCTTTTTTTATTCTGTTTAATTTTAGTTAGCCAATTAGTTCATGCTCAATGTGGAGAGCTAGGGGTTCAGTTAGTAATTACCAGCCAAGTTGATTTGGATGAGTTATCCTCTTGCGAAGTATTTAACGGTGATTTGGTTATCAGTTCGGATAACATAACGAACGTTTCGGCTCTTTCATCCTTATCTGTAGTTTCTGGAAAATTTTATCTATTGAATACTTCTGTAACAGATTTAAGTCCTCTTTCATCTCTTAACAATGCAAGCCAGGTCATTATTCAGGGTAATTTAAATTTAGTTTCATGTTGCGAATTTATTCAATTCTCTACTGCTGCAGAATTAGGTAGTATTCAAACTATTTCCATATCTAACAATGGTAGTTTTTGTGATGATGCTAACGCTCTTATGCTCGAATGTCTTGGTTTTATTGAAGGTTGTTTGGATTCAGTAGCTGTAAATTTTAATCCTTTAGCGACTATAGATAATGGTTCTTGCGATTATCCATGTCCAGAATCTTTAAACGACATGCAAGACTATTCTTGTAATGGAATAAGTTATCCTGAAACTTGTCAGGCAGTTATTGATAATAAATCAGGTATAGGTGCAGGGCATTTTGATAATCCAATAGGATTGTGTTATGACATGAATCCTCCCTCTTCTGGCCCTCACAGACCAATGTGGGGTAGGTGGGGAGAGTATGAATATATGCCTCCACAACGTTACATTCATAATCTAGAACACGGTGGTATAACATTTTTATACAATCCTTGTGCAAGTCAAGACATTATAGATTCTCTTAGACTGCTTGCTTGTTCTAAAGCTGATGATGATGGCGGACCCTTCAGATGGATTTTAACCCC
>Ga0209603_1002553_pt1 | contig 16638 bp, 14 predicted proteins | sample COGITO_mtgs_1206_FD_184812 | JGI IMG/M metagenome (GOLD analysis project Ga0209603, IMG submission 184812) | Pelagic marine microbial communities from North Sea - COGITO_mtgs_120607 (SPAdes) (version 2) | ecosystem: Environmental > Aquatic > Marine > Epipelagic ... | reverse complement strand
AATGGTTAAAAGAATCGTTTTATTATTTGATAGATATGTTATTTATTTACAATTCCTCGACTACTACCGCTAGTCACTTCATATTTATTTTATTTTAACCGTTTTTTAAGACCATAAACTTTCGTTCATGGCACGGCTTCGCCGTCACTACTCACAGTAATGGAAAATCATAAACAAAAAAAATCAACTGATTACTTCAGTTGAAATGATACAATTGCTCCTAACTTTTTTAATTGGGCAATACACTTCTTTCCTTTCAGAGAAAGTAAGGTAGCCTCCTGATTGAATAAAGGCACCTGAACGGTATCCCCCACAACCCATTTATTTTCTTGAACTGAAAAAAGATTCTCTACATACGCTTGCATGGCCAACACCTCTTTATTGGAAACCTCGGCCCGTTTTCCATACTCAAACAAATATCGGACCACACCGGGTATTTCAAAAACTTTATGAGCTTCTTTTTCATCTAAACGAACCAACACCATGGAAGGCAACAAAGGTACGACCACTTTTTTCTTTCGGTCGGACCATTGACGCAGCTCTGTTCTGGTTGGTGTGAATGCGTCTATCCCAATAGATATTAGGTGATTCTGAACCTTCAGTTCATTTCTTGACTTGGTATAGACCACAAACCATTTGTTTACCATTAATGAGTGTTATTTATAAGACCAAAGATATTAAAATTGAATGCAAAGTGAAATATGGAACCAAGAAATATGATTGTTAAAAAAGTCGTAACAGCGCTTGTTTCATTTTTACCTTTATCCGAAGGGCTGCTCTATTAGTATTCATTAAAAATAAGGTTGTAATGGCTAAAAATAACAATGCGATTAAAATTAAAAGAGACCCTATAAAATCGAATCGTTGAATCACAAAAAACATGATTGAAGCTGCTATAAAGTTTGCAAGACCTATGAAAAAGGAAGCCCTTCGATGCGACAATCCGAAATCAATTATAATATGATGAATGTGATTTCTATCTGCCTTAAAGATTGATACTCCTTTGAGCGCTCTCACGAGCATCACACGCAAGGTATCTAAAAGAGGGACAAACAACACCGCTGTCAAAAATAAAGGAAGCTGTTCCCGGTTAAACGACAACGTTACATATGCTTCATCCCCAAATGACATTAATTTTAAAGTCAATAAGCCCAAGACCAAACCAATCACCAAACTGCCCGTATCTCCCATAAATATTTTCCTTTGTATGGAAAAATTAAATCGTAAAAAAGCAAGCAGGGTGGCAATGGTTGTCACCCCAATGGCTGCATAAAAAAAGTTTCCTAAGGTATAAAACATAAAGCTGTAAAACGAAGCCACAATAATCCCAGTAATTCCTGTCAGACCATCAATCCCATCAATGAGATTGAATGCATTGATCAATCCTAATAAAAAAAACAGACTCCCCGCAATAGAGACTCCCATAGGAATTTCATAGATTCCCATAAAACCATGCAACGAATTGATTCTAAAATCTGATTGAAACATGAGGAGAGCCACTGCAAGAAACTGACCTAGGAATTTAAATTTCGGTGATAAGTCTTTCAAGTCGTCTAAAAAACCGGTAAAAAAGACAATAGAAATAGCGACTAACAAGGTTATTGATACATGATTTGTATCGAATGATTGACAACAAAATAAGACCAACAAATAACTCACATAAAAAGCCACACCCCCAAAAGTCGGAACGATTCCACGGTGAGAGCTTCGAGCACGTGAAACATCTGTAATGTGATTTTTAAAGGATAGCGCTCTAATTTTCGGAATGAGAAATAGGGAAAGTATAACCACTCCCAAAAACAAAGCAATAAAAGGCAAGAAGTTTAACATCATTTCTTAATTTATAAATATATATTATATTTTTCACATGTGTATTAAAAGATCAGTTGCAAAATTAATTACTTACACTGAAACTAAATTTCAGTTCAATTTATTGTTAAACTTTTAATGTTAAAAATTTTAACTTTTTTAAACTGTTTGTCAGCCAAAAATATTTTTTAGTTAGAATACATTCGTTTTGTGAAAAACTTACAGAAATGTTTTTTTTAACTTTTTCAACTTCTAACATCACTAACCTACTCATTTAAAACCTTATACTTTAATCAACTCACATAAAAGTAATCATTTACATGCAATAAACCAATGTTTCGGTGACACAAAAAATAACTGCTCCTAAGGGTATTTAGAACTTAGACTTTTCGATTAATAAATAGTTTAATCAAATGGTGTAATAAAGCCCTATTAAAACGATTTTGTGTCAATAAAAGTCAATTCCATACTCAGGATGAAAGCATTTTCTGAGAGCGAACCCCGAATAAGCTACCTGACAATGCAACAGCCTTTTTATTCAAACATAAAGATTTTTATAATTAGGTTGAAAGACTAACAATTTTTAGCTAAAATACAAAAAAAAACTCAAAGAATTACCTCTTTTTTTTCGAACCGATTAATTAACAGGTTGATTTCACATACCCTTCATAAAGTTACTCTAAAAATAGGGTACATAAAGAGTTCTCAGACTTAGATTTCCATCAACAGGAATGTTGTGCATAAAATTACAGAGCAAACAAGCACTTGATAAAACCTTAAAGATTCTCTTAAACTTTGGCGGTAATTTTTTGCACCATTTCCAGCACCGGATCTTTCGCTAAGACAAACCCAATGCTTACAACAGCACCTAGAAACAACCAAACAGCAACAATTAAGCTTCGTTTGGGCCCCGATTTTTCATTGGGAAATACAACCGGTTTCAAAATGGAAAATACAGGAGTATCTTTGGTTACCTGGAGTTTAACCTGCTCTAACTGGGTCACTACGTTTTGAAATACAGCAGTGGCTGTCTGAAGTTCAGACTCTAAACGAGTCTGATTGTTGGAAAAACGATTCGTAGAAATATTTAAGTTCCGATCTTTAAAACGAGACAAGCGATCTTGGGCTTCATTTAATAAAACTTTCTTATCGGCATATTGCTCCTTTAAATACTGTAAAAGTTCCAAACTAGATTTTGTTTTGATCGCAATAATTTGTTGTTGCAAAAGCAATTCTCCGTTTTTTGCTACTTGCGCTGCTACGTGAGGATTTTTGCTTTTCGCGATAATTTCTAAAAATCCGTCTTTATCATTGATAGACAATGTTAAAATAGCATCTATTGCTTTAAAATATTCAAAATCTTCTTCGGTTACAGAGGTGATCCCTTCCAATGATTCTAAAGATTGCGCCGAAGCTTCTCCTTTGAACAAGCCAATAATTTTAGAAGGTAAGCCTATCGTGTACTCTTTAACAGTTCCTAGAACACTACTCGTAGGCTCCATAAAATAAGCTCTCAAGGTAGGGAAGCCTGCTACATTTTTTAAAGGAGTATCCAGTAATTGTTGTTTGAAAATAGCACTTTCTAAGATTTTCCCATACAACATGGGTGAAACTTGCTTACGTCCCTGAGACATGCCACCAATATTAATTCCCGCTAAAGAAGCCAACCCTTTCAAACTGCTTGATCCTGTTGAAGAGGAACTACTAGAATTAGGAGTGAACATGGCAGAGGCGGTATATTGGTTTGGCGTTGACAAAGCAACGACAACCCCAATAATACCAAAAAGACAAACTGTTCGGAAGATCCACTTTTTGCGATCCCAAAGCTTGGACAATAAGGCAATGATGTCTATTTGGTCTTCTGCCTGTAGGTTCTTTTCTGAAAGCTCCATATGATTTATAATTTAGTCGCTAAAATAACAGTAGTTAGAGTTCCTGTAAGGATTCCAAAAATTCTGACAAAATCATCTATAAATTTTCTGCCTTCACCTTGAATCTTATCAGGTTTTTCAACAACAATGATTTCAGCACCCGGATATACTCTTGGATTTTTTAAAAATCCTATTGCTTTTGATTTACCATTTGCTTGTTGCACATACATACTTTTTATTCGTTTCTTTTTACCTCCAGAATTTGCGATGTAATACTTGGCTCTTCTTCCTTTTTCCCAATTAAAAATGGATGGATTTGCAACCCCTCCTGAAGTTGTAATTGAAGCCAACTTAGAACCAATGACCATAACATCGCCATCCAATAGGGATACTTGCTTATTTGATTTGAGCTTTTTAAGATCTATAAATAATTTAGAGTTCTCTCTTAAAACATAAGAGCTTTCTATATTTGAATTATTAGTCAATCCTCCAGCCATGGCAATTATTTTTTTTACGCCTATCTGATCATTTTCTAAAATAATTGTTCCTGGAAACTTCACTTCCCCTTGCACAGAAATAGTGGGTTGAAATTGGGCTCTAATGGGAGCAAATACGGTTATGATGTCTTTATTTTGTAGAATAAAAGGCTTAGAGGGTTTCTTTTTTAAACCCAATAGATACTCCATATCTATCTGATAGGTTTCCAATTTAGAATAGGTTCCTTTCTCTAGATCTCTATCCAAGCGGTTTACATTGATCACTGTTTTTTCTGCTTCGTCTAAAAAACCTCCCGCCATTAAGATAGCATCTTCTACGTAGAGAGTGTTTCCAAGAGAAAACGCTCCCGGGCTGACAACCGCTCCCAATACTTTAAAGGTTGGGGTAATGTCTTGAGTTACAGACTTGGTATACAATACCACCTCATCCTTTGGCATTAGGTAGGTGGTTTTTAAGACTTCTAGCCTATCTAAACTATATTGAGATAAATTATACAAACCTGTCTGCTCATCAAATCTCCTTAAATCCAAACGACTTGTCAGTACTTTCGATTGGAAATCTAACTCTTCGTAAGACACTGATTGAAAAATTAAGTCAAATAAAGAAAGATTTTCTCTAATAATTACAGTTTTAGCTCCGACACCATATCCAGATATTGATACGGTTTTATCACCCTCTACCTCAGCTAAAGCATAAATTTTAACCAAATCATTTTCTTGGAGAGACACCTGTATTTGATCATTTAGAACACTCGAAAGATTGTAGGTTTTAAAAGATAAATTTCCTTGTTCATCTACCTTATTGATGTCTAATTTTTGCATGTAAGTATTTGGCAATACCCCTTTTGCACCGGAATTGATTAGGGTTTTTAAATCTTTAAAAACGTCTAGGGCATAACTTCCCGGAGCGTTCACATTTCCTTCGATAAACACTTTATTCTTTTGGGTTGCTAAAATTTCTTGCACTGAGACAAGATCTCCATCCGTTAACTGAAAATCTTTTTGTGCATTCTTTTGAATACTCGCATAATTGATGGTGGTTAAAAAACGATCAAACACCAACTCTTGCTTTCGATCTTTAAATGGTTTTATTCGAGAGATATTCACATTATTTAAAGAAGCTCCTGCAGGCAAACCACCAGCATATGTGAATAAGTCTTTTAAAGATTCATTGGGTTTTAATTCGTAGATAGCGGCTGTTTTCACTTGCCCTTTTAGGGTAACAGAACTGAGCCTAGGGCCTACAAATAAAATATCATTGTTTGATAATCGAATGTCTTGATCGATATTCCCTTGCGTGATATAGTCGTATAAATCTATCGTTTTTATTAATTTGTTATCTCGATATACTTTTACATCTCTTAGTGTCCCTGAAGTATCAACCCCACCTGAGGCATACAAAGCATTCAAAACCGTAGCCATCCCACTGACCAAATGAGGGCCAGGAGTAGTAACATTTCCTAAAACAGAAACTTTTACTGGCCTGATTTGAGTTAAAGAAACATCTAAAAAGGTACGTGAAGGAGTGGATAACAACCCACTATAATATTTTCCTAAAAATATTTTTACTCGATTTTTTAGGGTCGCAAAAGAATTTCCTGCAGCAAAAAACACCCCTATGTTAGGAAAAGAAATGTTTCCGTTTAAATCTATTTTGGAAACAAATTCTAGGTTATTATCTCCAAAAACAGTGATTCTCAACTCATCTCCTGGCGCTAAAATATATCCTTCATCTATATTCCCTAGTAAATATTCTTTTTGTCCAAACGGATTGTTTACAAAAATATCATATCCAAAATAATTTTTGATTTCTTTTTTTGTTTGCGCTTTGGACGGCAAAGTTCCCAACGATGGTAGTGTCGCAATTTTCAAATCGGTAACAACTTCTTTTGAAACTACATTGGAATTCTTTTTTGTTGTATTGCCTTTTTGAGAGTTTAAATAATCTGCTAAAAAAGCCTCAAAATCAATCCCTCGGATCTGAGCCATTTCTTTGGCTTGAGATTCACTAATTCCTTTATCTGATAAAGCATTAATTGCCTCTTGTCTGGAGCTAATCTTAAGACGATTGGCTTCTTCGATGATCTCTTGTTCTGTTTGAGAATGCAGTTGCATCAAACTAAATAAGATACATAATATGTTTAAAATTTTACGCACTTGTTGTCTTTTTAATGAGTGTTTTTTTTACAAATATACATTAATTTATTACTGAATTACTCTGATTATTATTTTTTAATCCAAACAGATTCAAACCCTATTTATCTTTTCAGGTTTTATTTTTTATAACAAAAAACCTATTCAAAATAATGCAGTTTGGACAGGCATCCTCTTTCAAAAACCGATTTTTTTATACTTACTAGCTTCAAAATTATACCCAATCTTTTACTCCGCCTGCTTCAAAATTTCATGACCAGCCTTCAATAAATCGACATCTTTTCTCATTAAAGTAACATCACTTTGCATCATGTCTTTTACCAATGAAGCCAAATCGTGTTCCGGAACCCATCCTAGCTTTTCTTTTGCTTTGGTTGGATCTCCAATTAATAAATCGACTTCAGTCGGACGAAAATAAGTAGGGTCTACAGATAATACCTCCTTGCCTAGGGCAGGTTGTATGTTGGTTGTTGGTCGTTGGTCGTTGTTTTCTTCAACTATGTTAGAAACACCCGTTGCTTTGCTATATTTTTCTTGGTCAATACTTTTGACAAAGCCCTTTTCGTTTACTCCTTCACCTTTAAACTCAACTTCAATTCCTACTTCTCCAAAAGCCAAACGAACAAAATCTCTTACGGTAGTAGTAACTCCTGTTGCAATCACCCAATCTTCTGGTTTCTCTGCTTGTAGAATCATCCACATCATACGAACATAGTCTTTTGCATGGCCCCAATCTCGTTTTGCTTCCAAATTGCCGAGAAAAAATTTTTCTTGTAAGCCCAAAGCTATTTTTGATACAGCACGGGTAATTTTCCGTGTCACAAAAGTCTCCCCTCTTCTGGGTGATTCATGGTTGAATAAAATACCATTACATGCAAACATGTCATAAGCTTCTCGGTAGTTCTTCGTAATCCAAAATCCGTAAATCTTAGCCACTCCATAGGGTGAACGTGGGTAAAATGGGGAAAGTTCATCATAAAACCCTTTGTCGTTTTTATTCTCTGCCATCCCTCCGTATAATTCTGAAGTGGAAGCTTGGTAAATTCTTGTTTTCTTTTCCAATCCTAAAATTCGAACGGCTTCTAAGATTCGTAAAGTTCCCAATCCATCAACATTTCCTACATATTCCGGAGTATCAAAAGACACCGCAACATGAGACATGGCTCCTAGATTGTAGATCTCATCGGGCTGACATTCTTGGATGATACGTGTCAAATTCATTGAATCTGTCAAATCTCCATAATGCAATTTCAATCGTTGATCTGGATCGTGTGGATCTTGGTATAAATGATCAATTCTATTTGTATTGAATAAAGATGATCTTCTTTTAATACCATGAACCATATAGCCTTTTTCTAATAATAACTCCGCTAAATAAGACCCATCTTGGCCTGTAATTCCTGTGATTAATGCTACTTTCATAGTTTGTTGTTCGTTATTCGTTGTTCGTTTCTCGTTGTTCGTTTCTCGATGTTCGTTGTTCGTTATTCGATGGTCGATGTTCGTTATTCGTTATTCGTTGCTCGGTGTTCGTTATTCGTTGTTCGTTTCTCGATGTTCGTTATTCGATGTTTGTTATTCGTTGTTCGATGTTCGTTGTTCGTTGTTCGTTGTTCGTTAAACGATGGACGGTAGACGATGGACGATGGACGATAAACGAGAATCGATTTTACATTTTCACTTCTTTTATTGTATCTACATTCTCTAAAAACCAAGAGTAGGTTTTTTCTATTCCTTTTTCTAGTTCTGTGGAATAGCTCCAACCTACATTTTTTATTTTAGATACATCCATCAACTTTCTTGGCGTGCCATCTGGCTTAGATGCATCCCATAAAATTTTCCCTTCATGACCAACAACCTTTTGAATGGTTTCTGCCAAGTCTCTGATGGTAATATCTTTCCCTGAACCAACATTGTACAAATATTCTGGCAATTTATTTTCCAAAGCATACAATACTGCTTCTGCCATATCATCTACATATAAAAATTCTCGCATTGGAGAACCGCTACCCCATAACATTACGTCTGAATTGTTATTATTTTTAGCTTCATGAAACTTTCGCAGCATTGCTGGCAATACATGAGAGGATTTTAAATCAAAATTATCATGGGTACCATATAAGTTTGTTGGCATTAAACTTACATAGTCTTTGTGAAATTGTTTTCTAATTGCTTGACATGCTTTTACACCTGTTATTTTTGCAATGGCATACCACTCGTTGGTTGGTTCTAGAGAATCTGTTAGTAAATATTCTTCTTTTAGAGGCTGTGGAGCTAGCTTTGGATAAATACAGGAGCTTCCTAAAAAGATAAACTTCTCGACTCCTAATTTGAATGCTCCATCAATTAAATTATTTTGAATTTGCATATTTTCCATTAAAAACTGATACGGATAGTCATTATTTGCCAAAATACCTCCAACTTTTGCTGCAGCATCAATCACAACTTCTGGCTGTTCTTTTTCATAAAAATCAGAAACAGCTTGTTGGTTACGTAAATCTAACTCCTTACTCGTTTTTCCTATTAGATTCGTATATCCTTTTTTCTCTAAAGCTCTCCATACTGCAGAACCTACCATGCCTCTGTGACCAGCTATGTATATTTTTAATGATTTATTCATATTAACAGTTGTAAAATTTTTTATACCAAAGTACAAAATAGTGCACACCTTGATCAATTCCGATAGTACTTTTGTACCCCAATTTTTCAATATCTGATACGTCTGCCCATGTTTGTGGCACATCACCAGCTTGCATAGGTAAAAATTCTTTTTTTGCTTCTATTCCAAAACTAGTTTCTATGGCTTTGATAAAATCTCCTAAAGATTGTGGACTTCCATTTCCAATATTTGAGATTCTATATGCTGGCTTTTTAGATTTTTTTTCTGGAGGGTTTGCTAATAAAATTTCAATACCATTTACAATATCATCGATGTATGTAAAATCTCTATTCATATTTCCATTATTAAAAACCTTGATTGGTCGATCTTTAGAAATCGCATCTGCAAAAAGATACACTGCCATATCAGGTCTACCCCAAGGACCATATACGGTAAAAAATCGGAGCCCCGTAGTTGGAATATTATATAGATGACTGTACGTATGCGCCATTAACTCATTACTCTTTTTAGTGGCAGCATACAAACTTATAGGGTGATCAGCAGTATCGGTTGTCGAAAAAGGAACTTTTTTATTTTCTCCATATATACTTGAACTACTTGCATACAACAAATGTTTAATAGTGTGATGTCTGCAACATTCGAGAATATTTGAAAATCCAACGATATTACTATCAATATATGCTTCTGGATTTTCTATACTATATCGAACACCAGCCTGAGCTGCTAAATTACAGACTACATCAAATTCTTTCTCTTTGAATAATTTTGGTAATTCTATCCTATCCTCCAAATTCATTCTAACAAACTCAAAATTATGATTGTAAAGCAAGCCTGTTGCATTGTTTAAAAACACCTCAGCATCTGCTCTTTGAATGCCTAACTCATTTAGTCGAGCATACTTCAAATTGATATCGTAATAATCATTAATGTTATCGATACCGACTACATGATGACCTTGGTCTAATAATCGTTTAGATAGATGAAATCCGATAAATCCTGCAGCACCAGTGACTAATATTTTCATTTAATTCTTTCCTATTTGATAATATTCAAACCCTTTTCCCTCCAAATCAAACGCATTGTATTGATTTCTTCCATCAAAAATAATTGGAGAAACTAGTTGCGATTTTATCTCTTCAAAATCAGGTGATCTAAATTCTTTCCATTCTGTTAACAAAATTAAAGCATCTGTATCTTTTAAAACCTCATACTTTGAATTGTAATACTCAATATTTTCGATCCCTTTTAAATAATATTCTTTGGCCTCACTGATTGCTTTTGGATCGTATGCTTTTATCTTTGCGCCTCTTTCCACCAACTCTTTTACCACATAAATTGCGGGTGCTTCTCTCATATCGTCAGTTCCTGGCTTAAAAGCCAAACCCCATAAACTAAAAGAAAAACCAGATAAATCTTCTCCAAATCTTTTGATTACCTTATTGGCAATAACTAGTTTTTGAGCGTCATTTACATGCTCAACAGCAGTTATTAAATTCGCTTTACACCCATACTCTTCTGCTATCTTTTTTAGTGCTTTTACGTCTTTTGGAAAACAAGAACCTCCGTAACCTGTACCTGGATAGATGAAGCTATACCCAATTCTTTTGTCTGAACCAATACCAATTCTAACTTGATTGGCATCCGCACCAACTTTTTCACAGATATTAGCAATTTCATTCATGAAAGATATTTTGGTAGCCAACATGGCATTCGCTGCATATTTTGTCATTTCAGCAGAACGGATATCCATCTTTATAAAACGATCATTCGTTCTCAAAAAAGGGGAGTATAATTGTTTCATAATATCAAATGCATAAGTAGTGTCTGCACCAATTACAACCCTATCAGGCTTCATAAAATCATCTATCGCAGCTCCTTCTTTTAAAAACTCTGGATTGGATACCACATGAAACTTCACAGCAGTATTTCTTTTGTCTAATTCTTGCTGAATTTCAGCCTTTACTTTGTCTGCTGTACCAATGGGAACTGTAGATTTATCAACCACTACGATTTCATTGTTCATGGAAGCTCCAATGGACTTTGCAACGGCTAAAACATACTGCAAATCTGCAGAACCATCATCTCCCATGGGAGTACCAACTGCAATAAAAACTATTTTTGCATTTGAGATAGCCTCAGATAAATTTATAGTAAAATCTATATTTTTATTGGTGACATTTTTTAAAACCAATGCCTCCAAGCCTGGCTCAAAAATTGGGATAATTCCCTTTTTTAATTTTTCAATTTTTACAGGATCAATATCAACACAGGTAACATGGTTTCCCATTTCAGCAAAACAAGTTCCTGAAACTAAGCCAACATAACCAGAACCTACAACCGCAATATTCATAAATTATTTATCTTTAAATTTTAAATTTTCTTTTTCTTGGACTTCTTTTCTTAATCCACTACTAGAAAATCGATGCTCTCTTTTGTTAAAGTATAAATCAATCCCTTTTTCTTCACAATACTGTCTTCCGGTAAATGACTTGCTGGCATATTCGTCTCCTATGATACGAACATCTATTTTAAAAGATCTTAAAACATCTTCTAAATCTTGTTCCGTTGCATAGGGCACAATTTCATCTACAAACTTGCAAGCCTTCAATTGAATGTATCGCTCAACAACAGTTTGTACAGGCCTGTTTTTTTCTGGTCGATCTAAAGTAGGGTCTGTTTGCAAACCACAAATTAAATAATCACATTCACGCTTTGCTTCTTCTAACATTTTAACGTGACCTGCGTGAAATAAATCAAATGCACTAAAAGTAATACCTGTTCTCATATATTTTTTATTTTTTTAGCAACCAAGAGGAAGACTGTATTTTATCACCCAAGCCATCGATCAATTCAATCCCTAATTCATTACAGATGGGTGCTTCAGGAATTGAGTTATTATCCTGGTCTCCTCCGTTTGCAAAGGCTAATTGATATTCTTTTCCAAAAGTTTCAAAAATAGTTCGGATAGTTTCGCGTACCGTTCTGTCTTTGTCAACAGAAATGACAGCTTTGTCGACTGCTTTGATATTCTGAACAATAAATAAACGTTCTGCTTCTTTTTGAAATTCTTTTGAACCTTTCAATGCTCTTTGAAAATCACTATTTACGATTACAAATAATTGATCTGCTAGATGTTTGGCATTGATAAAATACTCTAGATGTCCTTTGTGGATTGGATTGAAATACCCAGACACAATGATTCCTTTTTTTTTCATTTTTATTGCAAATATATGTTAATTATTTTTTAAACAAAAGGATGCTTTAAGCCATTGTTACTGATTGTTAAGTTCCTAATATCATGAACTATATGTATGGATTTCTCAGAGTCCTTGAGTCCAAAACCTTTCCCTTTCAATATTTGCTCATAACTCTTGGTGTGTAAATCTGTAAAACCAGCACTAAACTCTAGCTCCTGATCGTCTATTGTGATTGACCTGAAGGTTCTTTGTCCTTTTTCTTTGATCTCTGCAGGTAAATCATTTTCATTTATTGATAAAAACCATCGAACTCTTGCATTTTGAAACTCTAAATATCCTGCTGCTTTGTCTTTTTCTCTGAGGTGAACTGTATTCTCTTGAACCTCTCCAAAAATCCAAGAAAGCATGTCGTAAAAGTGGACTCCTATATTCGTGGCTATTCCTCCTGATTTGCTGGCATCTCCTTTCCAAGAAACATCATACCATTTTCCTCTTGAAGTGATATAGGTTAAATCTACCTCGTATTTTTCATTTTTAAATTCCGCAGCTACTTTATTTTTTAAAGCAATGATACTTGGGTGCAACCTTAGCTGTAAAATTGTATTTATTTTTCGGCCAGATTCTTTTTGAATATCCATCAAAGCCTCAATATTCCATGGGTTTAAAACCAACGGTTTTTCGCAGATTGCATCCGCACCTCTTCTAAGAGCCATTCTAATATGTGAATCGTGCAAATAATTTGGTGTACAAATACTTACGTAATCTAAAGGTATTCCTGCTCTTTTTAACTTTTCTATGTGACGATCGAAACGCTCAAATTCAACAAAAAAGTCTGCATTTGGAAAATAACTATCCATCATACCAACGCTATCAAATTTATCTAAAGCGGCAATTAATTGATTGTCAGTTTCTTTAATTGCCTTTAAATGTCTTGGAGCAATGTATCCGGCAGCTCCTATTAATGCGAAATTTTTCATTTTTCTTAAAGTGTTTTATCTACCTGGTTGGAATTTAAAATATTCTTTACGTCATATAGAATAGAATTCTCTTTTCTTAATACGGCATAATTTAGTTCTTTAAATTCGTTATGTGCTACTGTCACTATAATGGCATCGAATTTTTCAATAGGTAATGATCTTGTAGATTTTAAACCATACTCATGTTTTACCTCTTCTTCATTGGCCCAGGGATCGTAAATCGTTACTTTGATATTGTATTGCTCCAATGCAGAAATGACATCAACGGCTTTTGTATTTCTAACATCAGGACAGTTTTCCTTAAAGGTAATTCCCAAGACTAAAACTTCAGCTCCTTTTATTTTAATGTCTTTTTGAATCATTAATTTCACAACCTGACTGGTTACATACGCTCCCATTCCGTCATTTAGTCTTCTTCCTGCTAAAATAATTTCTGGATTGTAACCATATTCTTGTGCTTTTTGAGCTAAATAATAGGGATCTACCCCAATACAATGTCCTCCAACCAAACCTGGTTTGAATGGAAGAAAGTTCCATTTAGTCCCAGCCGCTTCCAAAACATCATGCGTATTGATGTCCATTAAATTAAAAATCTTAGCGAGCTCATTCACAAAGGCAATGTTTATATCACGTTGAGAATTCTCTATCACCTTTGAAGCTTCTGCTACTTTAATAGTGGGCGCCAAATGTGTTCCCGCATCGATAACAGATTTGTACAAATCGTCTACTTTTTTACCAATTTCTAGTGTTGATCCTGAAGTAACTTTTAATATTTTTTCTACGGTGTGTTCTTTATCTCCTGGATTAATTCTCTCTGGGGAATAGCCCGCGTAAAAGTCTTTGTTAAATTTTAAACCCGATACTTTTTCCAACACAGGAATACATTCTTCTTCTGTGGCTCCAGGATAAACAGTCGATTCATAAACAACTACATCTCCTTTTTTCAGAACACTTCCAACCGTTTCACTTGCTTTTATCAATGGAGTTAATTCTGGCCTGTTATTCTTATCTACAGGGGTAGGAACAGTAATTATGTAAAAATCACACTCTTTTAAACTTTCCAAGTCAGAAGAACAAAACAAGCCTTTTTGTATCGTATTTTCAGACACCAAAACTTCTTGTAGAGAGGTGTTATCGACTTCTAATGTACTGTCATTTCCAGAAATTAATTCTGTTATTCTTTCTTGATTGACATCAAATCCGACAACAGAATATTTTGTAGCAAAAAGCCTTGCCAGAGGCAATCCTACATATCCTAAACCTATTAATCCTATTTTTGGTTTACTCATTATCTTTTACTTTAACTAAGACTTTTGCTTAGACTTGATTCGTATTCGTCTTGGTCTTCGTTCTTTATTATTATTATCTTGACTTTGACTATTTTTTTACCTTGACTAAGACTTTGACTGCATTCTTCTTTGGTCTTTGTCTTTGGTCTTTGTCTTTGTCTTTGTCTTTGTCTTTGTCAACGTCAATGTCAACGTCAACGTCAACAACCTATAAATTCTCCCAATACCACTTGACAGCTTCCATTAATCCATTTTGTAATGAAAACTGTGGTTGGTAATTTAATAACTTTTGTGCTTTTTCGATACTCGCCATTGAATGAGGAATATCTCCTATCCTATTAGGACCATAAATTATTCGAACTTCTTTTATTTTAGGATCGTATTCTCCTAGATAATTTTTTAATGAAATCACCAAATCATTCAAAGTCGCCCTTTGTCCAAAAGCGGTATTATAAACTTGATTTATTGCCTCCGGATTCTCTGAAGTCAAAGCCAATAAATTCATTTGAATCACATTGTCAATATATGTAAAATCTCTAGAACACTCTCCATCTCCATTGATAACTGGAGACTCGTAGTTTATCAATTGATTGACAAATTTTGGAATCACGGCCGCATATGCGCCATTTGGATCTTGCTTTCTTCCAAATACATTAAAATAACGCAATCCTATCGTTTCAAAACCATACGTTCTATAAAAAGTATCTGCATACAATTCATTGACATACTTTGTTATTGCATAAGGAGACAATGGCTTCCCGATTACATCTTCCACTTTAGGCAATGATTTAGAATCGCCATAGGTTGAAGAACTCGCTGCATACACAAAACGTTTTACTCCTGCATCTCTAGATGCTACTAGCATGTTTAAAAAACCTCCAATATTTACGCCATCCGTTGCGATAGGGTCACTGATAGACCTAGGAACTGAACCTAAAGCCGCTTGATGCAAAACATAGTCAACACCTGCTACTGCTTTTTTACAATCCTCTAAGTTCCGAATATCACCTTCGATTAAGGTAAAGTTTGTATTATTTAGAAATGCAGTGAGATTTTCTCTTTTTCCAGTAGCAAAATTATCTAGACAAACTACCTTATTCCTTTTTTCTAGTAAAACCTCAATTAAATTGGAGCCAATAAATCCTGCTCCGCCAGTAACGAGTATTTTTTTTTCTGACAATTTCACATCCATTTGGAAGTACTTTTTAGGTCTTTTTCAATCTCTTTTTCAATGAAAACAAATATACTAAAAGAATAGGGGATTCTCTGTCCAATACTCCTGTAAACTGTAAATTGATAGAAATATTGCAAAAAACAAGGCAACTTTTTAAAAATATGTGGAAATACCTCCACAAAATCAGCTCTTCAATTTAAAACTCCTGCCTAAAAAGGGCAGTCCTGCATCCCCTGAAGACCGCTGCTGCAAATACAATCCTGATGAGCTGCGCTCAAACTGTATTTTTTATTTTCAAAAACATCACATTCAAAAGGATTCACTCCTGCCTAAAAAGGCAGTCCTGCATCCCCAAAAGACCGCTGCTGCAAATAAAATCCTGATGAGCTGCGCTCTAATCGTATTTTTTATTTTCAAAAACATCACATTCAAAAGGATTCACTCCTGCCTAAAAAGGCAGAACTGCATCCCCAGAAGACCGCTGCTGCAAATAAAATCCTAATGAGCTGCGCTCTAATCGTATTTTTTATTTTCAAAAATCACATTCAAAAGGATTCACTCCTGCCTAAAAAGGCAGTCCTGCATGCCCAAAAGTCCGCTGCTGCAAATAAAATCCTAATGAGCTGCGCTCTAATCGTATTTTTTATTTTCAAAAACATCACATTCAAAAGGATTCACTCCTGCCTAAAAAGGGCAGTCCTGCATCCCTAGAAGACCGCTACTGCAAATACAATCCTGATGAGCTGCGCTCTAATCGTATTTTTTATTTTCAAAAAATGACCAAGCAAGCTACTACTTCATTGATATCTAATTCCTAGGGATTCACTCCTGCCTAAAAAGGCAGAACTGCATCCCCAAAAGACCGCTGCTGCAAATAAAATCCTGATGAGCTGCGCTCAAACTGTATTTTTTATTTTCAAAAATCACATTCAAAAGGATTCACTCCTGCCTAAAAAGGCAGTCCTGCATGCCCAAAAGTCCGCTGCTGCAAATAAAATCCTAATGAGCTGCGCTCTAATCGTATTTTTTATTTTCAAAAAATGACCAAGC
>Ga0209603_1002549_pt1 | contig 16669 bp, 13 predicted proteins | sample COGITO_mtgs_1206_FD_184812 | JGI IMG/M metagenome (GOLD analysis project Ga0209603, IMG submission 184812) | Pelagic marine microbial communities from North Sea - COGITO_mtgs_120607 (SPAdes) (version 2) | ecosystem: Environmental > Aquatic > Marine > Epipelagic ... | reverse complement strand
CGAAAGCACCCACATGGGCGTGTAGATCAGTTGGAAGATCGCTACCTTGGCATGGTAGAGGCCCCGAGTTCAAATCTCGGCACGTCCACCAGAAATGATTCAAAGCAGTCCTGTTGGACCGTGCGCCATGAAGAGTCTTTTTTCATTTGCTTTCTTCATTGGCTCGGCACGTCCACCAGAAATGATTCAAAGCAGTCCTGTTGGACCGTGCGCATCAACAAACTCGATTCCGAACACCTTTGTTGATTGCTCGGCACGTCCACTCTCACCAACATTTGACTCAACGAGAGTGGAACTTGCGCATCAACGAATCCAATTCCTATCACCTTCGTTGAATGCTCGGCACATCCACCGTTCATTGAACAAAATTTGATAAAAATATTCTCGTAAACGGTTAGACAATCTATATATGTAGTAAATTAACGTAATATTGTTGCGGATGGTGTTAAGTTATGGCCTTAGGTTTGTCTGACCGAGAAGTTCGCTCAATATGGGATTTCCTTGTAACTGCTCGAACCAAGACAGACTTTCCCAAGATTCGGAAGGATGTAAAAAAAAGCAATAGAGGTCAGTTCCTAATGTGCTCTACGTGCCGTCGAAAAAGTCATAGTTGGAGTAACTTTGAAATCTACGATAACAAATCCCAATTTAGTTTTACAATATGTAGTCAATGCTCACCATCGCTTGATCGTTTTCTTCAACCGCAGGACAAAAGAGATGAACATCTTCAATTCACAGAATATGTCACTCATCTTCATAGTTTGGGTTTGGAACGCACAAATCAAGAACAAGAAGTACAGGCTACCATTGAAGAGGAAGCAGAACCTTACATCAAGTCAGGGTTGGCAGAATCGTTTGCGATTGCGCTTGTTAAGAGTGAAAAACCCGATGAGATACTCAATCTATGGGAAGCCAAATGGTGGAAACAGTACGAGCCAAATGATATTCTTATCACATCAGTTCTTGACGAAACTCTAACCGAGCAAGAAGCACGAAGTATCAATCAGTTTCGTGGTGAGCATCGTGCTTTAGCCATGGCTTGCATCAAAAAGCAAATTAGCACAGAATGGGCTGAAATGCTCCTTGAATCAGGATTTGATGAACATCCAGATGCTGTCCTAAACGTCCTTGAAGGCGCTGATCCAGTGCTCATCGCACGAATAAGAGGAATGGATGTAAACGACGTGCCTCCGCCAACAGGAATCAGGATTCTGATGAGCGAGATCTCAGAATTAAAAGAGCAAGCCAATGAAGAAGCACCTGCTGAAGAAGACAATGAACCTAAGGTCTCCTGGAGAGAAGATGTACTCCTTCAAGTCATGTCAACGGCAGGAATCGATGAAAGTCACCGTGACGCATTCGTTGCTCACGCTGCAAACTTCGACTTGGACGACAACGGCAACCTCAAGAAGGCAGAACTTGAAGCTGCTGCTGAAGCATGGAACATTGAAAAGCTCTACCGAAGAAGAGACCGAAGGAGAGACGGAAGAAGAGACGGAAGAACCAGATATGAAGCACCTGCTGAAGAAGCCTCTGCTGAACGAAAGGCATGCCGAAGATGCGGTGCTATGAACGAGGCAGACGCTAAAACATGCTCTGCATGCTCTGTTTCTCTTAGTGAGATTAACGTAGACTAAACCCTTAAGTGAATAAATAAAATCCCAAAAGCATGGTCAAAGCAAAATCCAACCCATTTGGGATGAGCGAAACCGATATTGCAAAACTTTCGAAGTTGGGTAAAGACGCTCAATCCACCGTTAGAATTCAGACTCTAAGAACTCCGAACCATCGTCGCTTCAATTGCAGTTGGTGCAAAACGCTAGTCGCGCAAACCAATTCAGCCGGTCGAAGTCACTTTTGGATTTGTCACAAATGTATACCAGGTACAGGGAGTAGTGCAACTCTTGTAGATCAAGGCGGTTGCACACCCCACGGAAACAACAACCATCGGCACGGGATACGAACTCACAACGGAAGAATTGGATGCATTGGTTGCGCAAACCTTGCCGTCACTTCAACTTCATCAGGAGAGGTCAAGCTTTCACAAGTCAAGACCGTTTTATCTGAAATTGAAAATAAACTCAACAAAAGCGCCACCAAGAAAAAGAAGACGCAACTCGAGAAGGCCGAACCATACATCCGTTCAGGACTCGGAGAAGCCTTCGCACTCGCTATTGTGCGTGGGGTTGACGACGGCCAAGTGCTCGACCTATGGGAATCCACATGGTGGCGCCAATACCCCGAGGACGATGTGCTCATCGTTTCTGTCTTGGAGGGTGAACACTCCGAAGACGATGCTCGAACCATCAATGAATTCCGGGGCGAGCATCCCGAACTGGCCCTGGCCTGCATCCACAAGCACGTCACCGTCAACTGGGCCACCTTGCTGATGGATTCCGGGTTTGAAGAACACCCCGATGCCGTGCGCGACATATTGGACGGCGGTGAGCCCCACATCGTCGCACGTATTCGTCGAATGAAGGTGGACAAGAAAGCCATGCCGCCCGGACTCGGTGCAAAAATCAAACCTTCTCAAGAACAAAAGAAGGCGGTTGACAAAGATGCAGAGCGGAGATTCATGGTCAACATGAAAGCAGCTGATTGGGCTGAACTTTACCGAACGCACCTCAAAAATGGAGGCACAGACAACACCAGAAACAGGGATAAAATTCTTACAATTTATGAGAACAATTGGATTTCGACCCGGGCGACCAAGAAGGAACTCAACGATTGGGCCAAATTGTTCGGAATTCGTGGGCGCAGCAAAATGAGCAACGAGCAACTTAAGAAGAACGTTCGAACCAAGGCAAGAGATATTCGTTCCTTTGTTCGCAATCGAATGGGCTGAATTCTATGATTGAGCTTAGCATCGGTGGCCTCGTCAAGCGAACGAGGATCTACGGGCCGGGATGGCGCAGCGCCGTGTGGCTCCAAGGATGCACGCTGGCTTGCAAAGGGTGCTGGAACACCGAACTGTGGCCAACCAAAGGCGGCACGCTCACCTCACAAGAGGACATGCTCGCCGAACTCCTGACGGCGACCGATTGCGAAGGGGTGACCTTTCTGGGCGGGGAACCGCTCCAACAAGCGGAGGCGCTTCTTCCGTTGCTCAAGGACCTGCGTGCGGTAGGAAAGAGCATTTTCATCTATTCGGGCTACAACCGAGACGAACTTGATGAGACCCAACTGGCGTGCGTTGAGCAGGCCGACATCGTGGTTTTAGGGCGCTACGTGCAGAAACTGCGCAACACCAACCTTCGGTGGCGAGGTTCAAGCAACCAGGTGGTGGAGTTCCTGACCGACCGGTACAGCGAGGCGGACATGAACGGTGAGGCATCGGAATACGAGGTTCACATTCACGCTGACGGGTCGACGATGGTGCTGGGCTACCCTCCAAGCGACCCTGAGTCCCTCTATTCATGATAAATTTCGGAATATTTTGGAGCCGATTAAATCATATACCTTGCACTCAAATTAGCAGCATGGATTACGATGGTGCCGTTGAACCCTCCTCACCGTACACAAAAAAAAGTGAGTTCATAACTGAATTTCAAAACGAAAGCCTGAGTTATGTTGCAAGCAATCCAAAAAATGCTGAACATTTGGGAGAAAACGGTAAATTCATTATTTTTCCTGAGATTTTACCGAACTTATACCTCCCAACCCGAGCTAACTACCTTACCTCACTTGAGGGAAAGGGTGCATTCACACAGAAAATCATTGCCACTTTGGTTGTAAGCCGTCGTCTTCAGGCATTGGTTTCCACCATTTTTGGCCTGATGTTGATTTTGTTATATGATGACCTTTTTCATTTACTCTCTTCGATAAAGGAGGCCACTATTGAAAATGCCACTATCGCAGTCGTTGGGGTTGTTGGATTCATCGCAATGTCTAAACAGTTGATTCCGAGAATCCCTCTCCTTGGATGGGTTTTAGCATACCAAGCCTCATGGAAGGAATGGAGTAAATCACAAAGCACCGATGCGGGTTGGAGAGTAAAAAACAGGGATGAGGTTTTTGTCCCGTGGATGAATGCATACAGGGCATACCTAATTTCAAGAGAAATGGATCTTGAACTTCATGAAGCAATGAGTCAGTTATGGCATATTTTTTCACAAACACAAGTTAAGGTGGAACTACCAAATGGAAAACATATCGTAACCACACTAATCGCTGACGGTATCAAGGGCGAACCGAAGATGGAGCTTGCCAAAACAGTTTCAACTCACGTATCTGAGGCTGAAAAATGGTTGAAAGAACACTCATTTTTGGTCGCTGATGCATTGACCTGCCTAACAGATGATGAACGAACCTCGTACAAAACGTTCCATCAGATGGGTGGAAGAGAAGATGAGGGAACAAAAGATGAAACAGTAACCTCCGAATCGAGCGTTGACAAGTACGGGCGTTTCTTGAAAAAGGAACTTCTCAAGAGAACCAACTTCATTACGTCCGCAGAGGTCAAGGAAAGCTGGCGTGAGCTCTTGTTGAACATGGACTTGTCAAAAAGAAATCTAACCTCCAAAAACGACGGAAGACAACCCGTGACAAAGGTTCTATCAAACATGCTCAATTCACCAAAGAATGTCTCCCGATGCATCTATGCGCCATCAGGAAGAGGAAAAACTACAACAATTCTCAAAGCAGCCATAGAGCTGTTGGAAGATCAAAATGGCGAGTTCCTCCCTCTCGTCATCAAAGCCAGAAACTTAGCCATTGAACCGAGTGATTCGGGTGAATTGTATTTATCAGAATTGACCGAACCTGGCTACCTTCGCCGTTGGGAACGGTCCGAGAAGAGATTAATGATCGTAGATGGTGTTGACGAGAACACCAAATTCAAGACAAAACTCTGCCAAATGCTCTACAAATCTGCAGATCATTACGATGCGGACGTGCTAATCACGACTCGGCCAAACTCCCTTCCAGAACAAATAGAACATCATGAACTGCTGAATTTTGACAACGACTATCAACTCCAGTTAATTTATTCATCAAGCAACAATCCACAACTCCGTTCATACCTTGCGAAAGTCATGCCAAGCGAAATCAGAGAAAACGCACTCACCGTTTTCGGGTCATCAGAGTTGCTTGCAACCTCGTATGCAAGTGGTCAGATGCCTAACATTTCTTCAAACGCAATTGCCCATTGGTTGTTCAAACGGGCTACGGTTGAGACAAGTTCGGTGAAGTATAACAATTCGAGTGATCTAAACTGGATGTCCCTCACGGTTGCGATAGGCAAATTCGCACTTGAAGAAGCTCTCAACACCCCATTAATGAAAAGAACCGCTGCACAAACACCCGGTTATGAAAAGGCACGAGAATTGCAACTTTTTGACGAAAATATTGGCATTTTTGAGCCCCTCTTAGAACCTTATTGCATGTTTCATGTGATTGAAGAGCATCAAAGTGAGGATTTGGTGGCAATTTTTTCAAAGCTCTTTGAAGACGAAGATGATGACAAACTTGCTATGTTTGTGAAAGCCTACCTCAGCCATGAAAACCCGTATTTGCCCCCTCTGATGCCGTTGTTCGATCAAACTGAACTTGATGAACACGAGCTCCTGAAAGAAGACATCCTTTACTTCGGAATGAGGGAATGGTTACGATCAAATCTCCAGGTACGGAAGAGAATCATGAGGCATCTAGACCTTGTTTGCGACAATAATGGCAGGATAGTTGTGTCATCGATGGACGAATTGCACGAGAGGTATCTCCAATCAAACCTTTTCGCTGGGCTGTTGACGTTCCATTGCGAATCATGGAGTGGCGAAGAATATTCAAACTGGATTTTGAAACACGACGAAACTTGGCTCACGTTGTCAAAATCATTTTTCGACAACCAATGTAGATATGCTACCACACGAGCAACGCATTTCGCAACGGTATTATCAGCCGGCGGTTTGGGTGCATTGGATGCACTTTCTCCAGATGAAGTGGAGATTCCATCTTTGATGGAAAAAAAGAAAGCTCATGCTGAGAGCATACTCAGATCAATGTTACTTCCTCTCATCGTTCCGTGCGGCAGAGAGATCGACAAACCCGACTACAGGCCGTTGAGAGTTTTTGACGAAGATGGTGATGAGATTGAACATGACATCCGCTCGTTCCTAAAGCTAGTGGATCTTGATTTAGTATGGGGGTATCCAATCAAATTATTACCAATCAATCCAACGAACTCACACACAACCACCGGCCATCTTAGCGCATCAGAGTCTTTTCTATCCCTGCTTGAGAGTTTATTCGGGAAGTATGTAGGGGATAAACTAAGTGAACAAATCTATGTGTATCTTCTCCTCATTAGAATCACCGAGAAAAACGCATCTTTTGGCATGGGATATAACCAAAGGATGTACGAATCATTTCGACGTAAGTATATACAATTAGAAACCGAAGCCGAAAAATGCTTGCTGGAAAAATCATACCACATTCTCCGCAGAGGAAAGTATGACAATCGAATGGAAAGCTGCTTTGATGACAATCCTACAAGACGGACACTCAATCAAGATTCCTGGCAAGGCCCTGTTAAAATTGTAGCAGACCTCAACAAATTTTGTGTTAGAAATCATACAGATTCCGCTATTTTGCATCAATATCAAACATACTACGATGCCAAACAACATCCTCCAATCTTAGGATGGGACCAAAATTTAGACATTGGAAACAAACTGGTCTATCTTCGGCTCACCAAAAGAACCAGCAAAATGCCATTTGATAGAGAACTCTCAGAGGATCACCTATCCCAAGTGGCCATCGTCCAGTCATCCAGATTTTACAGTGCAATTCCCCTTGAACTGATGCCAAGAGCATCCAATGGAGTGTACGGTTGGCCAACCTTCATTGGCAGGGATGTAAATTCAGCAGGAACGGATGAAGCCCCCTATGCAGTTCCGTTGTTGTTTCATGAAATGCCCCCTCTGATGAAAAAACTTTTGTTATCGGATGGCGGTCCAAATAATTCGTCATTTCTTGATTTTCAAGATAATTTACGCCGGTACGGTGTAATCACCGACATTGAGGATGTCGATACTCTCGGATATTCAAACCTCCGAGGAAAGCGATTGGTTGGCGTGTACACCAGTCAAAATGGACCCGATCACCGAGGAAGAATTTGGTATTCAGTCATAGGAAATCGTTCAGGCAACAACTGCTATGTACTTCCGGAAATGGGGGAATCCTTTGACATCTTACATGATGTATATCTGAGAAGAGGAACAAACAGAATAGCTTGGTTTGACTTTGAGGTGGATGTTTTTGAAAATCCATCAAACAAGCACCTCGTCGCACAACCCAAGAACATCAAATTCCTGTGCAATTCATGTTTAGGAATCATTTCTGATAAAGAGATTGATAATCAGCACATTTGTGAAACATGTTGGGAGAAGATGACGCATATAGATGCAATAAAGTGCCATCTTCATCATATAACCAAAACGTTTCCGAAGTCCATAACACTCGAACCTGAGGAATCAAGATGTTCATGGATAGACATACGAAATCCATCCGAAGATGATATTTCTCAACGAGTAGATGCAGTAAAGAATATCCTTTCGTTTTATTATCCGAACATCGAAAATTGGACAGTTGAATGTGGAACGCCTGTGGAATTGTAATGCGTTCTTGATAGCGCAACAAGGAAAACAATCGAAAGAGTTGAGATTAAAGCAAGTGAAGAGGTGCCCCTGAGGGCTAATTTTTTTCATGTTCAGTTAGATCAACCCTCAATGGGGTGGAGAACAAGCCCTCAGGAGCGTATTATGCTACTATTAATCTTGATATAAACCCTTCTGCTTCCAAATTTTGAAGCATTATGCTCACTCTCTGAGCCCCAAACGTGGGACTCAGTTCGCAGTAGAAGGTGTCCTAAAAGTGTAACACTTTTTGAGTCTATCTAATCTTGGAACAGCCCAAGATCGATGAGCACAAATTCCTCATCCTCACCCGCCAGCACCCGCTCAACCACCCCTGGGAAATCGGCGTACTTTTCGTAAAGGTCCACCAAGACCTTGGCCTCCTCAATGGACTCAACCAACGTGTATTGCAGTTCAAACTCCGCCTTGATGGGATTGACCACACGCTTCTGCAGCTTGCGTAGACGCTTCTGGTTGGCCTTCGGGGCTCCCGTGCCGTTCACGATGGCATCGTTGAGCAAGAAACGTTCCCAAGGCCCGAATTCGCCGTTGAGTTTGGGTTGCCCCAGGGGGACCCAGTAGTTCATCAACACCTCTCGGAAGGTCGGCACCTTCGTGGAGGTGGTTTCCTTGACCGTTTTGAGCGCCGGTAATTCTTCGTTGTTCATGCCTCGGACAATACCCTGCCGCTTCTCATTGTAGTGTTGCTCGATGGCTCCTTCAACGGTGTCGATAAAGGCCGGTGCTACGGCCTCTTGTTGAAGGCGATGCCTCAGGGCCTGAAGGTTGGATTGGCGCCTAAGGTCGGTGGTCTCGATCAGAGAGAGGCGATGGCTGATGCTGGTCGCACGCTTTTCCTCATGGAAGGCTTTCCAAGCGGAAAAGCCACCAAGAAAGAGAAACCCAAGGCCCATGACAATCACCAACGGAGCGAGGTCAACGGCCAAATCCTGAGTCCACTGGAGGAAATCGCTGGCAAAGAGGCCACCCACTGAGAAGATGAAGAAAACGGCACCCACCGAAGTCAGGTGGATGTACGTGACGACGTTTGGAAACTCCGTGAGGTCGCCAGATGGTTCCTCTATGGCTGCTGTTATCACGGCTCTCAGAAAGACAACAGCGGCACCAATGAACAAGAAGTAAACCGGTATCCGCCAAGCCCAATGGTCCATGGCGGCACCGAGGCCTTCGAAAAAGTACAACCCGATGAAGACGCAGAACCATGAAACGACGACCACAGCGCCACTGACCATCTTCAAATTCAAACTGATGGGACGGTCTTTCAGTTTCATGAAGCCGGTCTCGGGCATGGCTTCGTTTCCAACCAAGACTTCAATGGCGAATTTGACCCGTTGGAAGGAACTTTTTCCGGGCAGGTCATGGTGCTCATAGAATCGCTCCTCAAGCCACCGTGCCAGCACAACAGGCACCAGCACGCCCAGTGAAAAGAACAGGAGTTGCAACCACCACATCGACCAACACCTCACTCCTGAAAAAGACCCAAATCAGAGAGAACGTACTCTTCTCGTTCGCCTTTGTAAATTCGCTCAATCACTTCATGGTCGTTTGTGGAGCCCTCGTACTGCTGCCACAAATTCACCAATGTGCCATATTGACTTCGAGAATGGGCGGTCTTCACCAGGGCTCCCAAGTCCTTTTCCATCGGGTTCACCACTTTTGATTTGAGTTTCGAAACTTGTCCTTTGAGTTTGGAAAAGCCTTGACTGGCATCCAATTCACCCATTACCCATTCCTGCCAGACGTCCATGCCGCCGCTTTTCTTTGGTTGGCCCAACGGTCGCCAAAGGCTGTTGAGAACTTGGGAACTTGAGACCTGCTTTGGTGCTTGTCGGATCAACAGTGCGAGCGATGCGATGAAGTTGGGATGCAAACCGTCGGTTTTACACAGGCCGAGGATTTCATCGATGTGGTCTTGCCTTGCCTTTTCTTTCGCTTGATCGACCTTGCGCTCGGCTTCTCGCTGAGCATCTTTGGCTGCTTTTTCGGCACGATATCTGGCTTCCGAAGCGCGTAGGTCAGCCTGAATTCGTGCCCTGCGTTTTTGTCTATCTTCCATCATCCGGTCCTCTTGTTCCTGGGCTTCTTTTGCCCGTTGGTGTGAGCGCCACCAAAAATAACTTACCAGCACACCGGTGACAAGAAGAAAAACGATGTTGGCTTCAGCCCAAGCGGCGACGTCCAAGGTCAAGGCCCACATCCACATGACGAAAATGTAAATAAGCCAGGCTACCAAAAGAGCGAACACAATGGCGAGAATGACTTGAATCATAGCCTATCACGTCAGGTTACCATTTTACATCAGCGACGGTTGAATCCGAATCGGGAACCGCCTTTCTTACCCTTACCAGACGAAGGAGAAACAAAACGTTCCATGGCGATGATGATCTCCTGCTCACCCTCTACTTCCATCTCTGAGACCCGGGATGTGAAGCCCATGGCCTGACCTTTCGAAAGGACGTGGTCCTTTCGTTCATTAATCAGGTTCTTGACCCGTTTGGTCTCTTCGGCCCGCTCCCATGCCGTTCGAACACGAATGGCCTGATCGAGGGCGGTGGGGAGTTCGGAATTCAGTTCAGCCATCGCTTTTTGAAGGCGAGAGCGTTCGTTGTTGTGGCGCGTCTGCGCCGTTTCGTAGGACCGGCAAAGTTGGTTGACAAAGGACCGTGAATCCCCGCCACCCCGTGTTTGCCCCGTTTCCCGGCCATTGTAGGTCTGGACCTCTTCAGTCCACGTGATTTTGTAGGAACCTGCGGAACGGTTGGCGGTGTAGGACACGCCTTGGTTTTGAAAATTCAACGTCTTCGGAAGCTTGCGTTCCGCCGTTTTCAGCGCCTCATGGAGAGTTTTATTCGCTGCGATGAGGGACTCAATGTTGGCTTGCATCGTCTTGACGTCATCCAGACTCGTCAGGCTGGACTGTTCATAGGCGGCAAGCGCATCGGCGTAGGATTGCTCAGCGTGAATCAAGTTATGAACTTCAACGGGCACGTTTTTTAGTTGGATGGAAGAAGTGGTCAAGGCCTCCACCAAACAGCGAATGGACGTGATAGGGATGTTTTGAGAACGCTGTCGCTTTTCCCAATAATACGTGCTCATTCGTCTTTCCCCTCCTTGACTTCAATTTCTTTCTTGATGGCGTCAGCGACTCGCATGTCACCACCGTCATCGTAATCGGTTGTGAGATCCTTGTCGCTGATGTCAACGATTTCACCAAGAAGTTCTTCGAGCATGTCAAGGCAGGCTTTGCCTTTCACACCGTGAGTTTCGAGTTTGATTTCGCCGTCTTTTTTGCTAATGGATACGATGACCTTCTCTTTTCTCATGATTTCACCTCAACTGTACGTGTTGCCTCGCTGGTTCGAACCTTTGCCTTGACGGCCCCGGTTGGAAGCCGCACGACGGCCAATTTTGTCAGCCTCGGCTCGCATGGCTTCAATGGCTGGACCCATGCTCTTTGCTTGCGGTGTTGATTTGCCGATGTAGGTCGCGAGGTCCACCATCTTGATGGGTCTGTTACCGTCGTTGAAGGCTGAAATTTGGGCGTCGTTCACGGCTGCTTTGATTTCTGCACCCGTCCACTTGTCAGTCATCTCTGCCAGTTGCTCGATGTCAATGTCGGAATGACTCCACTCAGGTTCAAATTCATTGAGTTGAATCACGAAGATCTCCCCACGGGAAACCGCATCGGGCAGGTCAAGGAAGAAGATTTCATCAAAGCGACCTTTTCGCTTGAGTTCAGGTGGGAGGTCCTTCAGGCTGTTGGAGGTCGCAACGACGAATACACCGGCATTCTGGTCGTTCATCCAGGTCAGGATGGTACCAAAGACGCGCTTTCCTGTACCGCTGTCAAGGTCGCCCGAGCCGCCTGAACCGGCCAGTCCTTTCTCAATTTCATCGATGAACAAGACACACGGACTGACCGCTTCGGCAAGTCGTAGGGCCTCGCGAATGTTGCGCTCGCTCGCACCCTGGAAGCTGTTGAAAACCGAAGCGAGGTCAAAACGAACCAAAGGGATGCCCCAAAGCTCACCGATGGCTTTGGCAGTGAGTGATTTTCCGCAGCCCGGTACACCGGTAAGCATGATGCCTTTGGGTTGAGGAATGCCACGCTGCTTCGCCTCTTCGGAGAAAAGTTTGGTACGCGATTGGAGCCATTGCTTGAGAATGTCCAACCCGCCAATGGAGTCCATGCTTTCGGACGATTCAATGTAGTCCAGCGCTCCGGACTTTCGAATGATATCACGCTTGCGACGCAAAATGATTTTTGCAGATGATGCACTCCATTTGTAATCGCCTTTGACGACGGCGGTGGAGAACGCTTGCTCGGCTTCCATCACCGTGAGTCCGAGGGCGGCTTTGATGATGCGATCTTGAAGTTCGCCTTTCGGGAATTCTACATTGAAGTCCTCGCACACCACGCTGAGGGTCCTCTTGAGGATTTCAGCAGTCGGGAGTTCCATGTCAAGAGTGACAAGTTCGTGAGAGATTTCTTCGGGGAATTTCCATCCTTCGGATGCAAATACGATAGTTTTTCGGTCGTTGAACGGGACGTCGTGGTCCTTCTTGACACGGACGAAATCACGAAGGAGGTTCATGACGGTCTTGTCTTGGGTGTCACCAAGAACGCCCTCACCCTGTCCTTGAAAATCATCCAACAGGAGGCAAAAAGGCTCAGGGCAATCATCACGAAACCAAAGAATGGCTCCCAATATGCTGTCGATGTTGGCCAGTTGTTTGACGCTCTCATGCTCTGAGTTCCATCGCTGTTGATCAACGTCCCACACTTCGGCATTTGAGCGCACGGGCGAGAATTTAACCAAGAGGCGCCGTTGTTTGTTGAGATTTTCCGATTCCAGCGCCACCGCTGTTTGAAGCGCCCCTTGAATCCGCTCCCATTCTGAACTCTCTACATAGATCAACGGCGTACGAGCCTCAAAGAGATGTGCAAACTTCTGCGACAGTGTTCCTGCGCCCATGGATTCTCCATTCCCCAAGCATATTTATACTGTGCCTATGATGGGATTACATGAGTTTTTTGAGGGGCGGTAAGACCAGCATGGAGAAACTCAATACCGCCAAGGAAAAACTTCTTTTTGCAGAAGAAAAATTGATGGCGCTCAGAACGGCCATCCTCAGTCAAAAAAAAGAACATGAGAACCGACAGCATCACCTTCTTGCGCTTGAAGAATCCAATCAAAACCATCTCGATGAAGTCGAACAACAAGTTTCGATGAAGGAGTCCTACCAACAGGAAATCGAGACACTACTCCAGCAGATTGAGGGTTTGAAGGATTTGATTAACGCAGCCGATGCGGCTCAAGAACTCCATCAGGCGGAGTTGCAGCGATTCGCAGCAGAAATAACCGCAGAGCAGCAATTAAATGAACAACTCAACAGTGAAATTCATACGAAGAGTGCGGAATTCGTAGAACATCGTGACGGATTGAGAGCTTTCAACACCGCCTTTCAGAAAGCCTCCAAGGCCGACCGAAAAAAGAGGCATCCAGGGCCTTCTGCCGGTAAAGTTGACTTCGCCTCAAACAGCAAAAGTATCCAAACTTTGCACGCTTTGGGCGATGTACATGGATGGGCGCCAGGCCTCATCAATTATATGCAAACACACGGTCTCGCCAACATTTCCATTGGAGGGAGGAGCTTGGTCGAAGATGAGATGGTCATCTTGTTCCCCGACCCGATGGCTCGCATTGCTGAACAGCGCTCCCTGCCGAGGATGGGTCTCGACGGTCACCCCTCAAGAAGTCAAGACATTCATACGGCCTTTCAACGGATTGATGTTGAGGAACATCATGATGCAAGCGCCTTGATTTGTTTGGGTGACCTCGTGGACAGAGGTGATCACAATGAGCTGGTCTTGGAGATTATACGTCAATCCATTCTCAAGAACATGGGAATGCGCTGGATGCTCCTTGGCAATCACGAGCAAATGCTCATTGAGAACGATTTCCAGCGTTGGGCGAAGAACGAATTCAACTACATGGCCGAAGCCAATAAACAGCATGCTGGCTCATTTCTGCATCAGCCTGCTTTGACGGGTTGTGCAACAGTTGATGATGGATTGACCATGAATTTCAACATCTTGCAAGGTGCACTCGGTGCCGCCCTACTTGCACAACATCTTGCCTTAGTAAAGAGTTTAGAAACTTCATCAGGAGCAGCCTATCGGACGTTGGTCAAGCCTGTTTTCGACGCACTCAAATTGAAACATGAAGAAATTGAAGACGTGATGAAGGAATCAAAATGGTCCATTTTCGAGATGGGGCATCAATTCCTCAAAGGGCTTCGTCAACTCTCTGATGAAGATGAAATCGTCGTCCCAGGAGCCATCGGATTGGCGAAGCATGAGCATCTTTTGTTCGTTCACGCGGAGCCAAACGGTTTGAAATCATTGAACCAAAACCTTGTGGATGACCTCTCGACCATGCATACTGAGAACGGTCTTTCCTTTGCTTTTCCTCGATTCTATCGAGGCCGAATCATGAATCCGTCCTTCCTTTGGTCGAGAGGTTGGAAAGATGAATCCAACGCTCTCAGAAATGCCCTGATGGACAATGCTTTGCTCAACGTTGACACCGTTGTTCATGGTCATCAAGCAGGACCGGGCATTAGAACGGGAAACAGCAAGGATACACCCCCCGTGAAGGTTGTCGCTGCCGACGAGGGAATGACGCCTTATTATTTCTATAATTACGGCCATTTCTCCGAAGCCTACAATCCACTTCGCGTTCCTGAAGGCTATCAAGAGGTGAGCAAGTGAGTGAGATCGGGGAAGGTACCGTCTTGGAGTTCCCATCGGCTGGGGCTGTCACCGTTGGCTCCATTCTTCTCGGTTCTGGTGGTTCCAGTTTTGTTCATCATGCGACCAATAATGCAGGGGAGCACCTCGCTGTGAAGGTCGTGAGGGCGAACGCCACCGAGGAAGGGTTGACCCAACGTGTCAAAACGGAAATCAACAACCCTCTTTCACCCTCGCCGTACATCATCAAGCCCATCGACCACGTCGTTCTTCCCTCGTACGGCTTGCATGTCCCCTGCCTTCTCTTCCCGTACATAGATGCGAAGGAAGCCGCTAACTATCTGACCGACAGCGAGCCGAGTCAAGAGGGGCTGAAACGAAGACTTGTGGTGGCAGAAAAGATGACACAAGCACTTTTGCACGTACATAAAGAAGATTACATTCATGGTGATGTCTCTGCTAAGAATTTTCTCATCAACCCTGGTACCGACGAGGTGTACCTCATCGATTTCGAAACGCTCACCAAATCGGACGGTGAGCGCCAAGATACGCGCTGGGCGAACAGCGATTACATGTCGCCGGAGGTTGATCAGTCAAAGAGTAAAGCGCTCAGTCAGTTCTCTGATGTATGGTCGTTTGCTCTTGTTTTGATTGAATGGTTGGCGCCTCAAGTTTGGGAAACCGATGACTTTAGTGAAGGTTGGGCTAAAAAATTCAACCGTAGGAAAAAGGCAGGCGGGACAAAAATTGTAGGCTCAATCGTTGAATCTCCCTCACCAAGAGGTCTCGAGCATATCTGGCCATGGATAAATAAAGCTCTATCCATTGATTTGAAACAACGCCCAACTCTGAAAGAATTATCAACTCTTTTCACGGAGGTTTCATCGTGACCGACGACTTTTCAATCAGTGAAGACACCATTGTTACCACCTCAAAAACCGCCAGAACCCTGCGGCGTGCCGATGTGATGTTCCTCTTGGACTGCACCAGTACGATGGAACACACACTCGAAGTCGTGACATCCACCATCAATGAAGTGGTCGAAACCTACGCTGATTCAAAGGTTCAAATCAGGCTTGGGCTCGTTGAATTCAGGGATTTAGAATGGCCAAAAGAAAATTATGAGTCCTTGAAAATTCATACATTTGAAAACGATTCCAACTTCACGCTCGATGTTGAGCGATATCAAGAGGCGTTGAGTTCGTTAGAAGCATCAGGTGGCGGTCCTATACCGGAATCGATTTGGGATGCCATGGCACTTGCATCCCTCGAGGCCGATTGGGATGAAAAAGCAGACAAGGTCATGGTGCTCTTCTCCGACGCTATTCCGCGGAGAAAGGGACAAATTGTTGATGATGTTTGCACTCTTTGTGAGTTGTTAAAAGCCAAAAAAATTGACCAACTTCACTTTGTAATCGACCGTGAAGACCCGAAAAAAATTCAGCGTTTCACTGATGTTCTTCGCTGTATCCCTGATGTTCGAGATCCCCGAAACACCGTTTTTGGTAATACCTACTCCATCGCTTCGAAAAGCCATGGGAAAGGCGACCGTGGTCACCTCGACCATCTCAAGCGTGTTTTGCTCAACATTGCCAAAACATCGGGTGACCATGCAGGTGGCAATACAAGCGGTTCGAATCCTTATGCGAGCGCAGGCTCTACCCGCCAGCAACACATTAAAGGGTGCGCCATAGAGCGACGTAGCGGACAACTTGAAATAAAGAAATCACAAATGTCGGAGCCAAAGCCCAGCAAAAATAGTCAAGATGATGAGGTGGATGCATCGCCGCCAACTCCCGGGAGAAAGAACCCCTACCAATAGTCGAAAACCTATCACTGATCTCGCTCAGAGGAATCTGACTCGACGAGAGTGGACCGTGCGCATCAACAAACTCGATTCCGAACACCTTTGTTGATTGCTCGGCACGTCCACTCTCAATGATATTTGACTCAACGAGAGTGGAACGTGCGCATCAACGAATCCAAACCCAATCACCTTCGTTGAATTTAACTCTCCAAAACCGTTTAAGGAGTACAGTATTACGAATGTACATGCAGAAATGGAAGTACATGCAATCGAACAAGGATGCTGAATGGAATAAGTTTGGTAAAAGTGGTTGGGAAATGGTGACAGTTCTGCAAGCCAAAGACGGCTCTTACCTCGCTTTCTTCAAAAAGCCCCTGAACTGAAAATCACCGGCTCGAGTGAATCTGGAGTGAACATCATTACGGTTACACCGCGGATTTAGGAATGCCTCGC
>Ga0209603_1002545_pt1 | contig 16682 bp, 17 predicted proteins | sample COGITO_mtgs_1206_FD_184812 | JGI IMG/M metagenome (GOLD analysis project Ga0209603, IMG submission 184812) | Pelagic marine microbial communities from North Sea - COGITO_mtgs_120607 (SPAdes) (version 2) | ecosystem: Environmental > Aquatic > Marine > Epipelagic ... | reverse complement strand
ACCTTGGTGATTCCAGCACTAGCAGAATTTCGATCCCACTATCCCAATATTGACATTGCAGTGCACCAAGAGAACGCCAAGAACGTTAGCGAACAACTGCGGATGGGGTTTGTTGAAATTGGGATCCACGAGAGCTGGATAGATAGTGAAAACCTATCCTGTGAGTTACTTTTAAAGGATACCTACGGACTTGTTTGTAGCACAGAACATCCCCTAGCAAGCCAGAAAACGGTCAGTTTCGCAGACCTTTCAAATTCAACAGTGATTCAATTGAGCGATGACTCAGCCATTCGTAAGCGCTTAGATGCGGAGACGCAAATAAAGCATTTATTGCACACAGACATTGAAACTTCGGACGCCACATCATTAATTTGGATGATCAGTCAAAACCTAGGCGTATCGGTGTTACCAGAAAATGCAGCGATGATCCCGACCAATGGCAGTGTATGTTTTTTACCCATCGAAGGGTTCGAAAAAACCAGAAAACTCTACTTGATCTCGAATAAAAAACGCACTGTTTCACCGGCGGCTGGAGCCTTTATGGACGTGATCCGAACAGTGGCTCAGGGTCATTCTAAAAGCGCTATTGATAGCTAAGTTTAGCGGGCATTTCTTTTAATAAAAAATCAATAAATGCGCGTGTTTTTGCTGGCATAAACTCTTTCTCAGGGAATATAGCATACATAGGTAATCCACCAATCGGCTTATACCCAGTCATTACTGGGACTAACTTTCCTTGGTCAATGGTATCGCCTAAAAGTCCTTTATCGATGAGTAGGACACCTGCATGCCCTAGCGCTGCAGTGACCATTGCACTCGGGTCATTAATGGCTAATGGTCCAGACACGGTGACACTTTCCTCGCCTGCTGCACTACTAAATGTCCATGTATTCATGGACCTGGTTGAGTTTCGATAAAATAAGCAACGGTGGTTTAATAAGTCTTTTGGAACATTTAGTGCTGGAGCATTGTTTAAATACTCCTTACTTGCACAGAGTAACCAGGACAAGGAACCCAATTCTCGAGCGATCAAACTAGAGTCAGGCAAGAATCCAATGCGTATTGCCACGTCTAAGTTTTCGGCCACCATATCAACAAAACGATCTTCTAATTGCAGGTTAACTGTTAGCTTGGGGTAACGGGCTAAAAATTTCGACATTAAAGGTACCAGATGAACACGCCCATGGGCACTAGAACACGACACTTTTAGGTCGCCTGCTATTTCAGTCTGATGATCATCACTGATGTGTTCAATAGTCTGCAATGCTCGTTCAACCTTATGTGCCTCGTAAAGCACCCGACGACCTACGTCTGTGAGCATGATTGTTCGAGTGGTTCGATTCAATAATCGCGAACCAACCCTCTTCTCCAAGGCAGACAACTGCTTACTGACAGACGATCGGCTCATATCCAATAGCGTCGCTGCAGCTGATAAGCTACCTAATCTGACGATATGAGAGAACAGAACCAAACCCCTCATATATTCGTTTTCAAGGGCCATGCCTTCACCTATTGTTTCTATAAAAGAAACAATATAGTTTTAAAAATAGGCCTAATCAAGTTATAATTTTTGACGTACTATTCCCTCATCGTCTGCCACCAGTCCATTTAAAAGCCAAAACACAGGTCATGCCTTAAAACTGCCATAAATGATCAACATTCATACTGTTGTTAGGGCAATTTTTTGAGGTAATACCTCAACTCAGCTCATGTCACTCACGGTGATTAACTAACAGGAAGCATTATGTTTAAGAAATTATTGAGAATCGCTCCTCAATTAGAAAGTGATGGCTCTTATAGTCCATCAAAGTTAGCATTAAAATTAGCGGTATCAACCACTACCGATTATGAACCTATTTCATATCAACCTTATGAGGGTGAAAAATCTAAAATTGCCGTTATTTTTACTGAACAAAAAAATATGACGATGAAAAATGGAAAGATGTTTTCGACGGGCAACCACCCAGTTGAAGCTATTTTGCCCATGCTACATTTAAAAGAAGCAGGCTTTACGTTTGAGATAATTACCCCTACGGGCAAACCTGTAGCGTTTGAGATGTGGGCGATGCCTGACGAAGACACACATGTGGTTAATTTTTATAATGAATATAAGAAACAGTTTGAAACACCCACCAGTCTTCACGACTTTGTGGATCAATCATTAGTAAAGGATTCCTCATACGCTGCTGTATTTATACCTGGAGGGCACGGCGCAATGCTGGGCATTCCAGATAACGCTAATGTGGGTAAGGCACTCCATTGGGCCCATGATAACGGATTGTTCACCATTACTTTATGTCATGGGCCTGGTTCATTATTGTCAACCCAACTGGATGGCAACGCGTTTATCTACAAAGGTTATCAAATGGCAGTATTCCCCGATTCAGTAGACAAGCAGACCCCTATAATTGGTTATTTACCGGGTCAGATGCCTTGGCAACTCAACGAAAAGCTCATCAACTTAGGTGTAGTCATCGTTAATACAAAATCTGACAAGACCACTTGTGTAGATCGAAAACTGCTCACTGGAGCAAGTCCATTGGCGGCTAATGAATTAGGAAAACTAGCGGCTAACACTTTGTTACAAGCGCTTAATTAAAGTGTCTAAATAAAAGCTTTGGATCAGCGTGCTTTATTTAATCATTAATAAAGTCAAGTGTGAGTAATAAACGACGCTTATTGATTAAACCTGGTCCCTGAACTGGTGAGCGGTGCACTAAACCTGCACCCTCATTATCCTGCCAAAACTCTCCTTTGAGCAATGCAACATCACCTTGGTTCAGTTGCCGAATATCATCAAGGCTTTGAAAAAGGCCTGATTGTTCATCTGATTTACCCTGGTTTCCTGCACCCAATTTACTGCGGTCAACCAATTGATGGGGGAGCCACTCTGTTGCAACACCATGAAATGTTGTCACAAGTCGACATGGAATTCGATCAAAGTGAAACCTGGGGCACATCGCACGATCAAGTGCAGTTAATCGTAAGCCGGCCTTTTTGAGGTCAAAAACACAGCAAAACATATCCACCAATAGTGTTATGTCATCACTTAACACCTTCACGGCGTCGGAATCACCCAGCGCTTTCCAAAGCTTAGGGTGGACATTTGTCGCTGTGACTACCTCTGCAACTTCTAATTTTGCATGCGTCTTTAAAATCTCATTCGCAGCCCTTACCAGTTGGTCAGACAATTTTCGTTGCCAGATTACGATATTGATGTCATCTTGATAAACATCAGAAAATACTGCCGCTTCGCGACTTTCACTGGCATGCCTGATGAGCTTTTCAGGTAAGGGAATGCAATTTAATTGAGGCTCGTTCATCGCAGTTAATGCACTCATGTGTCTTCACTCCATGAAGGAAATGGATCACTCAGGGTTGCCCAGTAAGTTTTACCTTTTAATAATTCATCATCTGACAACAAGCATTCGTTGAGTTTATGAATCATAGCGGTTTGATCCAATTGCTGGCCAATAAACACTAATTCTTGACGCATATCACCAAATGGCTCAACCCAGTGCTTCTGTATTGCGTTCAATGACTCTGCATCAGTAGGCCAGTCTTTTTTAGGCGTAGATTTCCAAAACATCGCCCCAAACCCATAGCGAGCAATGCCACCCGCCTGATTCCATTGCCCTGCAAATTGGGGACGAGATGCCAACCAAAAGTATCCCTTGGAGCGAATTAATTTGCCAAATTTCTCCGTGTCGTGAAGAAAGCGATGAAACTTTTCGGGATGAAATGGACGGCGGGCAAGAAAACTAAAACTGCTAATGCCATACTCTTCAGTTTCAGGAACGTGTTCACCACGCAATTCCATAAGCCATCCCGGCGCATTCTGAGCACGTTCAAAATCAAACAAACCAGTACTCAGCACTGCATCAATATCAACTTGACCTGCAACGATAGGGATGATTCGGGCATGGGTATTCAGAGTTTTGAGTATTGCTTTTAGGCGCTCAATATCCACCTTATCAACCAAGTCAGTTTTACTAATGAGAATGACATCAGCAAATTCTACTTGATCAACCAGTAAATCAGAGACACTCCGTTCGTCTTCTTCTCCTAAGGATTCTCCTGTTTCTTGTAAGGAAAATGCCTCTTCGTAATCATTTAAAAAATTCACCGCATCAACAACCGTTACCATGGTGTCCAGTGTTGCCACATCTGATAACGAGATACCGTCCTCATCAGCAAAAGTAAAGGTTTCGGCTATAGGCAATGGCTCAGAAATACCCGTAGATTCAACTAAAAGGTAATCAAAGCGTCCATCTTTTGCCAACTCGGTGACCTCAAGCAAAAGGTCTTCACGTAATGTACAACAAATACAGCCATTACTCATTTCAACAAGTTTTTCATCGCTGTGGTTGAGAGAGACTTCGTTTGCAACCATGGCTGAATCAATATTGACTTCACTCATGTCATTAACGATCACAGCCACTTTTTTACCTTGGCGATTGTTCAATATATGACTGAGTACCGTAGTTTTCCCTGCACCTAAAAAACCTGATAAAACAGTAACTGGCAACTTATTATTGTGAAGCATGCAAATACTCTCTATATTTATTTTTGGTCTTGATCAAAATATCCTTCCATATTTTGTTATGTTATAACATAACATATAATTAATAAAGAATTAGGCCCTCTCTTCGAGAAAATATTTTTGGTCAACAATATTGGGTTGGCAAGATTATTCGGCTATGATTGGGGTAAGCTTTAACCAAGCAAAACGTCTAGCATATTGACGCGCTTGGGGTGAAATTTTTGTTAGAAACATAGGGATTAAACACATGTCAAATCATAGAGCGCTGCAGATGTTCGGTCGTTCAGGCAACCCAGCGTTGAGTGCAGATACATTCAGCAAGAGTGCCCAGTCATCATCACCAGCATCAACGTCGTCACCAACCATGACGCTGCAAGGGACGGTGAACAAGACTGGGATCTTACTGGCATTGGTGGTGGTGTCAGCTTCTTGGACCTGGAACCTGTTCTTTGAAAGTGGTAACGCAGGATCTGTGATGCCGCTTGCAATTGGTGGTGCGATTATGGGCTTTATATTTGCCCTGGTGACTATATTCAAAAAGCAGTGGTCAGGTACCACAGCGCCCCTGTATGCTTTATCTCAGGGCCTATTTTTGGGTGCCATCTCGGGCATCTTTGAGATGCAATATCCGGGTATTGTGATCCAGGCGGTAGGTTTGACATTGGGAACTCTTGCATCATTGTTGTTCCTATACAAAACTGGCATCGTTAAGCCCACAGAAAATTTTCGCTTGATGGTGACTTCAGCCACCATGGGGATTGGGGTGCTCTATTTGGTTAGTATGCTGATGAATATGTTTGGTTCTGGTGGCATAGGATTTATTCACTCAAACGGTTTATTTGGTATTGGCTTTAGTCTGTTTGTCGTCGCCATTGCCGCGCTTAATTTAGTGTTAGATTTTGATTTCATTGAACAGGGTTCAGAGATGGGCGCCCCCAAATATATGGAATGGTTCGGTGCTTTTTCTTTAATGGTGACGCTGATATGGCTGTATCTTGAAATGCTCAGGCTACTCGCTAAGCTGAGAAGTCGCTAGTGGATGCCAATACATTAGTCTTTGGCTCCATGGCAGTTTTGTCATTAGCTATTTTTTTCTACCTCGGCCGGTTTAAAGCCTCTAAGAAGCAGACTGAGCGAGATGACCGTATTGACTGGTCAGTGCGGAATTTTTCAATCTGGAAAATTTTGTTGTATTGCCTCGCACTGGTCGGCGGTATTGTGTTGATTCAACAGTTTATTTAGCAGTCGATGGAATGAGCAGCCTCACTCAAATGACGCATTTTTTCCATAGCTAGGTCGCGCCCCAAAATGCCCAGACCACAGTCGGGTCCAGCAATCAGGCGGTGGGCATCAATGTGCTCAAGTGCTTGCAGCAAACGTTGGCGAATTTCCTCCACCGCTTCTACCCGGCTCTTGGCAATGGCCACAACCCCTAGAATGATCTGTGTTGTTTTAAAGTGCTCCAGCAATGTGAGATCGTTGTAACGGTGGGCATCTTCCAAAGACAAGGCCATGATGCTCGAATCTTCCATGGCGTCAGCAATCTGGAAGTAAGATTGAGGTGGAGCCTTGGGGTAATCGACAACATCGATTTTGTCTGGGTAGCCGCAGCACATGTGAGCTGTGCGAACAACTTCTTGGGGGCAATTGTGAAAGGCTCGGTCTAAGTTTTCGACGCCAAATAGTAATGCTCGGTCTGGATAACGTGCAAAGAGAGGCTCGTCAATTTGAATGTGCCGACAGCCAGCGTCGGCTAGGCTTAAAATTTCGCGGTTGAGTGCCTCGGCGACGGCTTTGCCGAACTCCTTTTGATCACCATAAAACTCGTCCACTAAGGTGTCGGCCATGGTTAAGGGTCCAGGCATGGTGATCTTTACCGGCTTATCAGTGGCCTGTTGCGCACGGCGCCAATCATTGGCAAGAAATAAACGCTCAGATGTGACCGGTGCGCGCACTGTGGGCAGGAACGAGGAGTAATTGCCGTTGCGTAGGCTCTTTTCCGTTAATATGTCAAAATCGATGCCACTCAGCTGTCGACAGTGGTAGTGAATATAATTCTCCCGCGCAATCTCACCGTCTGTGGGTATGTCGATACCTGCGTTGACCTGGTCTTGCACCGCTTGATGGGTGCCACGGGTAAGGATGGCCTCAAAGTCGTCGCCCATGGCAGACACCGCAGCAGCCCAGCCACGGGTGGGGTGTGACGTGTCTAAATTGCCAAACCAATCAGGTAGGTCTATATAATCTGGTTTGGGGTAGGCTCCAATAGTTGTGGTTAGTAATCCCATAGCAACTCCAAGTTAAATTATAAGCACTTATTTCTTTCAGCATAGCATAAATTTAAGTCGTCCAATGTTTAGCCCCTGCATCTAATAATGCAGATCAGATCAGGCTAATAGAAAGAGAGGATATTATTTGATGATTGCGGTTTATCCACCACAAGCATCAATATAGACAGACGGAACAGACGGATTGGTTTTTTGGTACACAAGTCGATGTATATTCAGTTCAAATATAATAAATATTTATAGATGGTTATTAGCGTTAGATACGTCGTCTCTTTGGGACTCACAAGATTCCTTGAAAACCCTCTTAGACTCCCGTGACAAAAGCATTTCATTCATGTTAGCTTGTAGGGTGTGATCTAAATAAATGACCAACTTAACTCACTCTTGGGTATTTTCTAACAGGATATTTTAATGACGCAACTCATTACTGAAACAGTTACTAATGTGCATCACTGGAATGACACGCTGTTTAGTTTCAAAACTACGCGAAATGCAGGCTTTAGATTTAAGAATGGCCACTTTGTGATGATTGGTTTACATCACGAGGGCAAACCTTTGATGCGGGCTTACAGCATTGCAAGCGCAAATCATGAAGATGAGCTAGAGTTTTTCAGCATTAAGGTGGAAAACGGCCCACTCACATCTAAACTTCAGCACCTAAAACCAGGCGACGAAATATTAATTGGAAAAAAGCCCACGGGCACTTTGGTAACTGATCAAATGTTGCCTGGTAAGCATTTATACCTTATCGGCACTGGCACAGGTTTAGCACCTTTTATGAGTATTATTAAAGACCCAGAGGTGTATGAACAGTTTGACAAAATTATTCTTGCTCACGGCGTCCGTCAGGTATCAGAACTGGCTTACTGTGATTATATTCAGAATGAGCTACCTGAACACGAGTATTTTGGTGAATTTGTAAAGCAGAAGTTGCTTTACTATCCATTAGTAACCCGTGAACCCTACAAAAATAATGGTCGAATAACTGACATGATGACGTGTGGAAAATTATTCTTAGATATAGGTATGCCCATACCTAACAGGCAAGATGACCGGTTTATGCTGTGTGGGAGTTCCAGCATGCTTAAAGACATGTGTAAGATTTTAAACGACAGAGGCTTTTCAGAGGTGAGGAGTGGAAATATGGGGGAATACGTTATAGAACGGGCCTTTGTGGAAAGGTGACCTTGATTCCATTAATATTTCATTTTATGTTGTGGCAATAAAACAAAGACAGCAGCTGCACTTTTTGCGGGTTCTAATCTGTGTTCAATAATTTATTCAAAGCGTTCCTTTCTCACATATCCTACTCTGGTAGTTTTGAAATGCTGAAAAGGAATTGTTATTGCTTTTACTTTTTCTAAAACGTCATCAGATACATCTCCATATATTTCTATGGAAAAGTAGTCTGCTAAAGTGCCATGCTTTGCTACATAATCTTGAACGGGTGAATTGTCTAGGTGATCTAAAGTTTTACTAAAGTAGAGTGACATCATTCAATCTTGTATTAATTCCTTTCATGAAAAACATCACCACTAATCAAAAGTTAAGAAAATCCTTTTTAGGCACAATCGCTCCTTGGAATTGAATGACTTTCCCTGCCAGCTTATTCCCATACTGCCCTGCCTCAACTATGCTGGCCCCTGTCATGCGGGAGAACAAAAAGCCTGCATTAAATGAATCACCTGCAGCTGTTGTATCAACTGGCATGGTTATTTTTGAACTTATAGGTAAAAACTCTTCTCCTAAATGATCAAAGACAAGACACCCTTCGTCGCCAAGTTTTATGGCTCCTTCCTCCACACCAAGAGAACGTAAACGATCGACCGTGTTTTCTGGAGACGTATCACCAAATACAGCTTTTTCATCATCGAAGGTCATTAACGCAATATAACTAACAGCCAGTACCTGAGAGAAAACTCTATGTGCAACTTTTACACTGTCCCATCCAGCTGGTCGAAAGTTCCCATCGAAAACAATCTTAGTACCATTATCCTTGGCTTTTGTTAATGCAATAATTAATTTTGATAAGCTGTTTGTGTCTAAAATAGAAAGACTAATACCACTTAGATAGAGCCATTCATAATTACTTAAATTAGATAAGAGTATTTCACCTCTATCACCTTCAAACATTTTCTTAGCCGCAGCAGCGGACCGATAATAATAGAAGGATCTTTCACCTTCGTTATCTGTCTCTATAAAGTAAATACCTGGCATTTCGCCGTCTAATCTTCTAATTTGGGTAGTACAAACATTTTCTGAATTTAAAAAATTATAGATTTGAGTACTGTATGGGTCATTACCTAATGCAGTCACGTAATCAACGCTGCTATGACTAGAGTTAAGAAGCCGGGACAAATAAATAGCAGTATTTGCAGTATCTCCAGCGAAAGCCATTTCATATTGAACATCACTTTTTTTGCACATTTCAACCATGCATTCACCAATGCAAGCTATGGTACGTCGTGTCATTTAAAAACCTCACTGCCTTGTATTTGCGGCTATCTAATAAAAAGCCCATTATCGAAATTTTGTCTTTTGTAAAACGTTTGGCAAACAATAAACACAATAATTTTTGCACTGAATAAATTTTTTGAAAAATATGAGTTTTGTGCTGCTATCTTATTTTAGATCGCTCCCACTAGGTTTTAGCTAACAGAACCCATTAAAAAAACTGGAAATCCTAATACACAATTATAGTAATCCAGCCTCTTTAGCTATAAGCAGGCAGCCGTGTCCAGATAGGTTATGACTGACACTCTCATCAACCATAAAAGTGTTAATCGCGTGCTCTTTAGTCAGCAAAAACTTAAAAGCCTGCGCAACTGGGTTGCTTCCATAAACACCCACACTAGACCCTTTACGAAACATCAAAGCTTTACTTGATAACAGTGCTTTTATATCCTCTGAAAGGATAATACCAAGTAAGAAACTTGCCAATTGGTTTTGCTCTGCAGCTGCAGTCTGCTCAAGAACCCGTATTGAAAACAAACTTCTCGTTACACCTACCTGTTGGCAACAATCAGCTCCTTGTTTTAGGTAATCATAATCTAAAACATCTGTAAAACTGCCCTGCAGCGAATTAGTTAAGACTGTGTTTTGAGTAATTATAGAGGTGAGCTCTCCTGCTATACTTGTGCAGCAGCCAATCATTTGTAGCTGATCATTTAATGCAACAAACTTTGTATGTGAGCCTGGCAAAATGAATATCACTTCGCTTGATTGATCAGTTAGGTCTAACAGTGCGAGAGTCTCGACTTCCTCGCCACGCATAAAATCTTTTTCTTCTAGTGAGCCACCATTTACATTAGCTCGGTTTTTTAAACCTGGGATAAAGTGAATAGGAAGAGTAGTTACTTCTGTGATTACAGCTTTTTGAATATTATCTGCAAAGTTTGATATAGAAGCTGGAGCTAAAAGGTGTGGTACTTCAACTAACCCCAAGTTTGAGGTAATCATCCCCGAGGCTATCACTAGCCCTATATCATTCTCTTTAAGTTTATTATTTAGTAGTAACTCTTTAAACGCATCTGCTAGGCCCTGAATGATAATTTTTTTATGGCCATCTATACTGGTATGACGAACACCTACCGAGCGCTGAACAGACGACACAAATATAAAATCGCTCCACAAACACATACTAGTATTTGTGGTGCCAGTGTTTATTGTAATTGAGTACATTAATCCTTCCAATTAAAAGCCAATCACACGATCGGCTATAGTAAGAGTCAAATACGCCCAAACTTGGACAATAATTCTTCAACTGTTGCACCAGCTAGGATTTCATTACGCACTTTCTCTTCATTCGCAGCCAACTTTATTGCGCCTTCATAGACTTCTTTCAAAATGCCAGCAGCTACAACAGTGACACCCAACTCATCAGCAACGATTAGATCTCCAGGATTAACAAGTTGACCACCACATGTGATTGGTACGTTAATTTGAATAGGTGCTGTGCGCCCTGTATAGGCTGAGTGGGCTGCACGAGGTGAAACTGAACGTGAGGCTAGTGGAAAATCTAAAACTTTAGATTCATCTGTATCACGGGCTGAGCCGTCAATAACGGTCCCAACAACACCAGCTGCACGAGCTAAGCCAGACATTAATCCACCCCATATCGATGTATTAGGCGTACCATCTGCATCAATAACTATAACGTCACCCGGTTTAGCAATTTCAAACACTGGTAAGCAGTCCACTATATCGCCAGGTCGCAATTTTACTGTCAATGCTGTCCCAATAAAGGGTTTATTAACTGAACGAAATTTGATTTCATAATCCATTACACCTTCACGATTCTGAGCATCACTAAATACGGCAGTTACACTAAGCACAGATGTCATCTCTTGACATTTCTTGACTAAGGCCTCATCGATTTGAGGGCGAGGGTTCATAATCCTTGTTTCATATTTCATAATCTTCTCCATTTATTTTTGTATAAGTTTAACGAGCTTTTTGGCCCGCATTGTGATGTGACTTAAGCTTTCATTTGCTAATTTTTTATCATTAACTAGATAACTGCCTATGCCTATACCAACTGCACCAGCATCTAAAAAATCTTTTGCGTTATCCACATTAACGCCTCCAACTACGATAAAAGGAATACTTTTTAAAACTTCACTAATTGCTTTAAAGTACCCAATACCAAATACGGCAACTGGAAAAAGCTTTACATAGTCAGCACCAGCATTACTTGCTTTAACCGCTTCTGTTGGAGTTACAGCACCAGGAATAGAAACCATACCGAGCGATCTAGTTAGTTTAATAATTGAAGGGTCAGTGTTGGGTGATACAACAAACTGCGCACCAACAGATTTTGCAGCCCTAGTTTGCTCAATAGAAGTCACTGTCCCCACACCACAAATAACTTCACCATTAAATTTCTCAACAATCTCTTTCACACAGGCAAGAGTATTGTTCATTGAACCATCATGTTCGAAGGTTACTTCTAGTATGCGAATGCCTCCATCAACCAATGCCTGCACAACACTTTCAATGTCGTTACTTTGCACGCCTCGAAGAATCGCAAAAACTTTGTTTCTTTTTACTTCTGACAAAACTGCCAGACGATGAGCATCATTCATCAGTAGGCTCCTAATGGATTTTTAAGTTTTATAATTGGGTTTTAGACTATGGACAACACAAGTCTCCATCAAGAGATGGACCTAAGTAGCTAGAACCTATAGCGCTAGTTAGGAGTCATCAATAATCGCTAGATTTTTGTCCAATTTTCTCTGGCGAAATACTGCAGTTACTAAGGCTATAATCCCCAAAGTCAGCAATGTCGCAGTAATTGGCCTAGTCAATACACTAATCATCGAATCATCAGCAATAATAAATGCTCGGCGTAGGTTTGATTCCGCCATCGGGCCAAGGATGAGTGCAAGTAAGATAGGTGAAACAGGGAAACGATAACGTTGTAAAAAATACCCCAAAACCCCAAAAAATAAAGCAACCCATATATCAAACATACTGTTCCGCATCGAATAAGCGCCAACAATAGATAAGACAAATATTGCAGGCAGTAAAATGCTTTTTCTGACTGTAATTATTCGTGCAAATAAGCGAATACCGATTAAACCCACGATCAATAAAGCTATGTTAGCGACCATCATTGAAGAAAAAACGGTATAGACCACGTCCAAATGATCTTGATACATCATCGGTCCGGGCTGAAACCCCTGAATGACAAATGCGCCAAGTAAAATAGCGGTTACAGCATCTCCTGGAATACCAAGAGATAGCATGGGAATCATAGCGCCACCGGTACACGCATTATTAGCTGATTCTGCTGCAGCAACACCTTCTATTGCCCCGTTGCCAAATTTTTCAGGATTTTTTGACCGTCGCTTTGCCTCACTGTAACCAACAAAAGCTGCTATATCAGATCCTGCCCCTGGTATTGCACCGATAAAAGTTCCCAACACACTGGATTTAGCAATATCTTTCCATACTATTTTTATATCAGAAAATGAGGGAAATACACTTTTAATCCGCTTAGCTGTCTTAGTCGTTGACGAGAGAGTTTCAACACCTTTAAACACCTCGGAAAACGCAAAAAGTCCAATAAGTGTTGGTATAAATGCAGGCCCTTCGAAAAGGTCAATTGATCCGTAAGTAAATCGTGGGTAACCAGTTATGGGATCCATACCTATTGTCGATATTAATAAGCCCAAAAAGCCCACAATAATTCCCTTAATAATCGATCCACTCGATACGGATACAATGATTGAAAGTCCAAATACTGCTAAGGCAAAATACTCAGCAGATCCGAACTGAAGGGCAAATTTTGAAATTTGTGGCGACAAAACGGTCATAATTAGTGCACCAGACAAACCACCTACAAAAGATGAAAAGACAGATATACTCAGTGCTCGGCCAGCTTCGCCTTTTTGAGATAGTGGGTACCCATCAATTAGCGTAGCAGCGGCTGCAGGAGTTCCCGGAGTACGAATCAAAATTGCTGGTATTGAGCCACCATAAATCGCACCACAAAAAATGCCTAACAGCATGCCAATTGATTCAATCAGGGGTAGCCCAAAAGTGAAAGGAACAAGTAATGCAACGCCCATTGTTGCTGTCAGACCGGGTAGAGAGCCAATTATAATACCCCCTGTGACCCCTAAAAAAATCATCAAGAGAGGTTTCCAATGAAGAACGTTTAATAGACTAACTGAAAATAACTCAATATCCATAAAGCAAACCTAATGGTAAAGTAATGTTTAGCAATATATTAAAAATTAAAAATATAACGCTGGAAATCAGGCTCGCTGAAAACAACATTAATAGATAGTTTCTCTCTTTTAGCAGAAACATCAAGGCCATTAAATAAATAGTAGTACATACCAAGAAGCCAAAAAACTCTAATAATAGGCAGTAAATAACAGTTATAAGAAAAGAAAATCCTGCTCGACGTATTCCTATAATTTTAAAACTAAAGGAGTCAAATTTTTCTATGGTATTTGTAATCAATGAAGTAGTAACAAGTAAGGAACTAAAAAATCCTAACCCATAGGCTAGAACTACGGGGAAGAAACTAGGCCCTAAAGAAGTATTAGGCGAATCAGGAAAACTTGTAGTCAAGTAAAGAACAACCGAAGAAATAGCTATTCCAAACAATCCTAGAAGTAGATTCTTATTTCTGAACATAAAACGAGACCTAAGAACCGGTGGCAAGTTAAGGATGCCACCGGATTAGTTTTTATTATTTAGCTAAACCTAATGCTACCATCGTGTTAGATACATTTCCTGCAGCTGCAGCCAAATCTTTTGACCAGTCTTCTGCATTTAGATAAGCTAATCCTAGGCCTGCGTTACGTGCGAAAGTTTGAAATTCATCGGTTTCCATTCCTTTCTTAAACGCGTCATGCAGCACTTTTTTAGCCTCTGCAGGAGTTGAATTTGGTACAGCTAAACCGCGCCAAGTACCAAATACGACGTCAACACCTTCCTCTTGCATAGTTGGAACTTCAGGGAAACTAGCATTACGTTCATCACTCATTACTGCAAGAATTTTTAATGTTCCAGCTTCCACTTGACCTTTAACTTCAGCAGGACTTACTGAAACAGCGTGTATATGATTACCCACCAAAGCGGCAACTGCAGGAGCACCTCCATCAAAAGGAACGTAGCTCAATTCAATACCTGCTTTGTCAGCAAAAATGCTACCGGCAAGATGCCAAACAGAACCAGGTCCAGCGTGACCAACTTTGATTTCTTTAGGATGTGCTTTTGCATACTCAATTAACTCTGCAACCGTGTCATAGGGAGCATCAGCAGGCACAGTAAGTGCGGCTGCATCCATGTTTACACGCATTAATAAATCAAAGTCTTTGTAGGTAAAGGGCACTAAACCTTGAGGAGGTAACGATAAAAGTTCAAACGTTACCATTGCAACAGTATAGCCATCAGCTCGAGCGTTTACGCCAGCTGAATGTCCAATCGCACCACCACCACCTGTTTTATTAATAACAGTAATATTTTTTCCAAGGAACTGTTCTGTACTTCTTGATAAGCCTCGAATAATTGTGTCAGTACCACCACCAGCTGACCATGGACAAATAACAGTCACATCTTTTTTTGGAAAAGTATCAGCCTGAGCCTGACTCACCATACCAGAAGTTGAGATTGCTATTGCAACACAGCCCATAACTAATTTTTTAATTGAAAACATACGTGATTCCTTTTTATTTTGACAACTAATTACTTTTTAAAAGACTCAATGACAAATATATCACTGCCCCGAATCTGCTAACATGTTAGTTCTTTTAGATTTTAAATTCAAGTTAAAAATAAATATAGTAAATTTTTTAAATATAATATTTTATTGTTATAAAACAACAATTTAAAAACTAAATATACAAAATTATTATATAAATTATCACTCTAAGGTAATTTATTTAACTTTTTCATTAAATTATACTGACATGTCAGACATAATTTTAGAGCACTTGGGTTATTCTTTGGTTAGTTATTTTGCACATTTCATCATACAAATATAAGTAGTGAAATTGGTTATTTTCAGAAAAATAGATATTATAAAATAGACCTCATGTATTTTTGATCTCACTCGTCAAAAGATATTTTCACCTAATTGACAAAATATTTAAGGCTTTTGGCAGCACCACCAATAAATTAAAGGGCACAAATATTTGTTTTGAAAAATGTTGAGAATCTGCGAAATACTTCATAAGGAGTCCGTGTATTTCGATTCTGATCCTATACTTACTTATATATGGCTGGAATCTAAACTGCTGAATAACCGCCATCAACGTTAAGTGTTGATCCTGTAATAAAAGAAGCTGCATCACTTGCCAAAAATAGAGCTGGGCCGACCAGTTCATTGGTTTTTCCCCACCGCTGCATAGGTGTTCGCTTGAGAATCTCTGTATTTCGTTCGGGGTCTGCGCGTAAACCACTAGTTAATGGCGTCTCTATCCATCCGGGTGCAATCGCATTAACCCTTATATGCTCAGCCGCATAAGCGATGGCTAATGACTTGGTAAGTTGAACAACTCCACCTTTAGAAGCCGAATAGGCAGGAACTAAGCCGCCACCAAAATAACTCAACATTGAAGCAATATTGATGATGGAGCCCCTGGCTAGTGCTAGCTTCTCACGCGCAGCATTGCAACAACGCATTGTGCCGTTGAGGTTCACATCAATCACTTGAGCAAATATATCAGGCTCTAACTCAGCCCCACGCTTAAGTATTCCAGCCGCGTTAATAAGAAGGTCAATAGTGGGCAATTGGGAAATAATCTCTTTAATTTGTTGCATATCACGAACGTCAACTTGTTTAAAACTAATGCATTTGTTATCCGCAGGCAGCTCACCTAGACCAATGGCCATAACTTGATAATTGGCTGTAGCAAAGCCCTCTGCTAAAGCTAAGCCTATACCGCTGGTACCGCCACTGATAAGTACTATTTTTTCTTTATTATTATTGAATTTATGAGTCATGGTTATATTACCGTTTTTTGCTTTTAGTAAATTCGCTTAAGTAGAGCGCTTGAAGTTAGAGTAAAGCTATTACATATTGTGTCAGGGGTTCTGACTAAGGGCGAAGCGGCCTTTTGATTAATCAATAACTGTATTCACTAAGAAGATCACCACCAGACATACCAAATACAGCACCGCTATTAAAAAAATTCATTCCTAACGCTTTAGCTAATAATTTTGTTACCGCAATGAAGTCAACATTTGCCCCACTATAAGCAGGTGCTTTGTGGTCCCTTACTTACCCGTCAATAACGTCATGATTTCCTCTACATCATAGGGAATAGGGAATAGGGAATAGGGAATAACCAATGCTGATCCCCTTGAAGATTCAAAGACGTCACTGCCCACAC
>Ga0209603_1002543_pt1 | contig 16684 bp, 15 predicted proteins | sample COGITO_mtgs_1206_FD_184812 | JGI IMG/M metagenome (GOLD analysis project Ga0209603, IMG submission 184812) | Pelagic marine microbial communities from North Sea - COGITO_mtgs_120607 (SPAdes) (version 2) | ecosystem: Environmental > Aquatic > Marine > Epipelagic ... | reverse complement strand
TGGGGCTCAAAAGCTGGCGGTGGGGCTCAAAAGCTGGCGGTGGGGCTCAAAAGCTGGCGCTAGGGGTTGAAAGCTGCCGGTAGGGGGTAAAAGCTGGCGGTGGGGGGTGAAAGCTGGCGGTGGGGCTCAAAAGCTGGCGGTAGGGCTTAAAAGCTGGCGGTGGGGCTCAAAAGCTGGCGGTAGGGCTCAAAAGCTGGCGGTAGGGGGTGGAAAGCTGGCGGTGGGGCTCAAAAGCTGGCGGTAGGGGGTGGAAAGCTGGCGGTGGGGCTACTTGGGCGAGAGTAGCTACTTGGGCGGGAGTAGCTACTTGGGCAGGAGTGGCTACTTGGGCGAGAGTAGCTACTTGGGCGGGTTGGGAGCCTTGTTGGGAGCCCTGTTGGGAGCCCTGTTGGGAGCCCTGTTGGGAGCCCTGTTGGGAGCCCTGTTGGGAGCCCTGTTGGGAGCCTTGTTGGGAGCCCTGTTGGGAGCCCTGTTGGGAGCCTTGTTGGGAGCCCTGTTGGGAGCCCTGTTGGGAGCCCTGTTGGGAGCCCTGTCGTCGCCGCCGCTGTCGGCGACGAGGACGGCGAAGACGCGTCAGGCCCAGATCGATCTCTACTGGGGGAGGGGGTTCGACCCTTCGACCCTTCGACCTTTTGCATCACGTGGCCGCCCACGCGCTGCCCTTCCGTTGTAGGCACTGTGTGGCGCGTGGTTCGCACTCGTTCGCCCCTTGCGGCTCTCAAGCGTGCACCGTCGCACCGGCGCCAAGATTCGCCCAGCCATATTTCACCATGGGATCAACTGAAGACTTTTCCATTCCCGCTAATGCCTAGCTAACGCCAACCAAACACGTCAGTATCAAATGTCTATCTCAACGCAGAGTATGGAAATGATTGAGGCGATTGGAGACACCAACGTCTACTGGTCCGAAGCTGACGTCGCAGATGCCTAACCTCCGCGTCGCAAAGCTTCACCACATTTGTAAGGACAGTGGACGTCGGGTCTTCATCACGGCCCCTGTTCCCGGTTCCATCCGCATGCAAGCCGACGCTGGGCGTCAGCTGTGGTGCCCGGCACAAGTGGATATCGTCGGCGCCCTGACGCATTCGGCCTGGAAGCTCATGTATTTACCTGGCAACGCGACTAACAAGGCGGCCTACAAAGAGGTAATCAGGTTCAAGAGCTTGAACGCCACCTACATCAAGAACTGGAAGGCTGCGTCGACTACATTGTGGGACTTCCTCCCTCTTCTGCTTCACCACGAGCGGAGATCCTCATTCACAAAAGGTACTCTACCCGAATGGATGCCCGAAACTCCGCAAACTCGGAGCAGCTCGTCGTTTGCCTTTTCTTTCATGCGCGAGCCCATCGCAGCAGCACTCTCTGGCTACGCTGAGATGTACGTACAGTACGCACAACGATCGCGCCACGTGCCGAGGCCTCGGTTCATGCAGGTCCCGTGCACCAATGGTTCGTTGATGCGCTTCCAAACGTACTTGACGCAGCTTGAGCAGGGCGAAGCTCACACCTGGTATGGGGGATATCACGTGTTCCCGCAAGTGCTCAAGCTAGCGTCGAGCGCGTTCGAGCGGTATGACTTCCTCGGCAAGGTCGAAAACCTTACCGGCGGTCTGCGCGCACTTGTCGCCGCGTTGCACGGCTCCTTGCCATGGCTAGAGGCAGTGCTCAATGGGACACAGCCCTACCCGCACAACAATCAGAGTTTCCGAGTGCTGCACTCAACGATTGCGTCTATTGGCACGTGCGAGCGAATTTCGGTGGCAGATTTGGACAGGCCCTCGATGTGTCGGCTGTGCTGCCTCTACGCCATGGATTACATGTGCATGGGACCCAGCATCTACGCTGCCCCAAGAGAGTGCATCACTTGTCATGACTGGCGCAGAGAGCGGGCACGGGAGATGGCCGTGTAAAAATGTCGTGAAAGTGCTTTAGCCAGGACGCTGACGACGTGGGGATGAAGTGTGTACTGCTATCTATGCGATAAGGCGTCTGGCCAAAACCACCACACTATTCACAGCAGGGCATGGAGCCCTGCGTGCCGGCGTCTCGGCGCACCGTCGCCGGTTCGCCGCGCTCGACGCGACGGCGGCTCACCCTGAGAGGTCCCATTTCTCAAGCGTGCACGGTCGCACCGGCGCCAAGATTCGCCCAGCCATATTTCACCATGGGATCAACTGAAGAATTTTCCATTCCCGCTAATGCCTAGCTAACGCCAACCAAACACGTCAGTATCAAATGTCTATCTCAACGCAGAGTATGGAAATGATTGAGGCGATTGGAGACACCAACGTCTACTGGTCCGAAGCTGACGTCGCAGGTGGGAAATGGATAGTAATGCCTAACCTCCGCGTCGCAAAGCTTCACCACATTTGTAAGGACAGTGGACGTCGGGTCTTCATCACGGCCAACTCTAAGCTTGTCTGTGAGCACGGAGAATGTGCAAGCTCCATCGGCTCATGGGTCTCCGCAGAGCAGCGCGCAAATCTTGAAGGAAAAGACGCTTTAGATGCGGCGCGGCTGGGCGCGGCTGGCGCCGGGTCACGCGCTCATGCCCAGCTGTGGCAGCTCATTCTTTCCTGTGCCGGCGCCGGGATAGTTCGGTAGATTCGTGGATTTCACCTTGTTGTATACCTTGTTGCGGACAAGGTTGGCCGTCTTCAGGTCCACGTAGCCGATTGCTATTATGGGGATGCTGATGATAAGCCCGTAGACGGCCAGCAGAATCCCAAACCCGGCAAATGATCCCGGTACCGCGAGAAGATACAATACAACAACAAGCGTCACGCCTCCACCTATCAGCTCAAAGTACGCCACGACCGTCAGAATGATGACCGCTGCCTGGTCAAACGTCCCACCTCCGCAGATAAAGAGCGCTGACCCTACCACGGAACCCAGTTGCAGCAGTACTGCGGGCCATGCCCCGGACGCTATGATCAAAACCAATACTATGGACGCCATTATCATCGATGCCGTGGCCCATGACCTAGCCTCCTTCAACTCAAGCTCGCGCTTGGTAAGTACACCATCGGACGACATGCTATCGTCTACTATTTAGTGTATGGTGGAAGGTGCGAATTCGTACCTTATCCCGTGTTCACAACCCCATTTCAGTGAGGTCAATGTCGTCGTCGCTTTCGTCGAGATCTGCGTCGGATGCTTGTTCCCCCACACTGCCCACATCATCGTCTTCCTCCCCGTCCCCCCAACCGTCCCACACATCGGCTACGGGGAGAGGTGCAGCTTGCGCATCAGCAGCCGATTTAGCCTTCCCGTTGTCTCGTTCCTCGATCAAGCGGAGCGTGCGTCGCTTTTGCATGGCCGAGGGAGGGGGCGCTACGTTGACGGCAGAAGGGCGGTGTGCGTTTTTGAGCTCCTCGGGGACCATCTCCAGAAGCCTGGACGACGAGGAGAAGCGGAGCAGCTCGGGGAACATGCGCGAGAGGCTTTCCTGCAGCTGGCGCTCCACGACCGAGCCGGGAAGGCTGCGCACAAGCAAAGCGATAAAAGCAGTGTCAATGATTGGCACTATGTGAAAGCGATGGTTACTTGCTGGACTCACTTTGCCCGCCCGGTACCATATATTTCTGTGCACAAAACACACAAACTTAAACGTCAGTAATGTAACGGTGTTGATTTTTGAGTAAGGGGTCGAACTCACCACAGCAGATCGACTCGCCGGCGGGGCGCCAGGCCAGTCCCACGAACGACTTCACGTCATAGTGGGCGGTGGACGAGTGCTCCGTCGCAAAGGCCTCGCAGTTGATTGTGGCTTTCAGGTTGAACGCGCCAACTTGATTTATGACCTGCTTAAGGGAGAAGAAAGTCAAGTGTCCATGCCGTAAACAAGGAATTGGCATTCGATGTTTGCGCGTACCGCGAAGTTGCGGACGTGGACGTGCACGCCGGCGTCCTGGTAGAGCTGCCGCTGCGCGCGCAGCAGGGCGAGCCTGGCTGCAACGGGGCCGCTCGTTCCTGTGCGCACGAAAACACAGTCCCGAAGCTTAGTTAAATGGGCAGTATGATGTGTAAGGAAAGCGTACCTGTTCCAACCAGTCTGCCGGTATGAAAAATAAGTACGCGGCACCGCGGCTCGGAGTAGGCCAGCTGCACCGCGCTGAACTTCTTGGGTGCGTAGTAGGAGTTGCGGCAGCGGGCTGCGATCCGGTGGAGGTCGAGCGGCAGGGAGGCCCCGCTCCCGGGAACGGGTATGGCTTCTGCAAGCTGCGCACGCAGGATGACACAACGTTAAGACCACGGAGAAGACCGTGGAGAAAACACAAGCTTCTGCGATGAGCGGGGCACATACCGTAACGATGTTGACCAGCCTCGGAACGTAGTGCAGGAACCGTTCGTACGACTTGAGCTTGAACTTGTCTGTAAAGCGCGCCATCTTATATAGGTCATCATCAGTGACGAGCGCCTTGTTGCCATCGGCCGCCGCCTTGCGCTTGCGATTGCACGCGCTCAGCACCGCTTGTGCGATCTCTACCGGGTCGCGTGGCTCGACGACCGATAGGTCGGTGGACGCGGCAGAAGCGGGTGCCTTCTTGGACCGCCTTCTAGTTTTATCTATCTTCATTGGGCCCTTGCCGTTAAGGGCATGCTCCATCGCGAGCGTGGAAACTACATCGGTAGCTAACTGTTTAAACGCTTGGTCAAATTCCTCATCACGGGTTAGCATATCGACCCTACTCTGCACCCAAACGAACACCCATATCTCTTTACAAGTACACCGACTAAACGAGTTTTGTTCGTCCTTAGCGAAACGATGGTACTTCTCTACAAGTGTCCCTGTAACTCTTTTTGTCCACGCACTTCTAGCGACGAAAGAGGGCGAATCCGTGTGTGTATCGGTTTGCGTCGCGGTTCTACCATCTCACACACACGCCTTCCTCTTGCCCACGCGTCCGCGCGCTGCTCGGTGCCGCCCCATTTCACCCCACCGTGCCGCACGATCATCGGTCCCGTCGGCGGGGGAACGACCGCGGCTGTTCGTCAGATCTGCCCTCCGACTCGGCACGCTGGGGGCCGGACGCGCCCGAGGCTGACGCATCCGTTCCTGCCTCGGACGGCATGGACGATCCAAAGATCTTGGCCATCACGTCGTCGCCAATAGAGCCGGTGGGCTTGGCCGTTATGAGAGACGCAGGTTTTGTGGCGGGATTGCTCACCGCCTTGGGCGCTGCAGGTGCGGGCGGCGGTGTCGGGTCTACCGGCTTCTCTACCGGCTTCTCGACGGATGCCTTGCTCTTGCCCGTTGCCTTGGACGAGGCGCTAGACTGCTCCACTTGCTCGGGGAAGCTCAGCGGACCAGCTTCTGCGCGAGGAGGCGCTGGCGCTTCCGCGGCGACGACCGGAGCGGCCACGGGCGGGTCGGTCGCCACCGGCGGTGAGGACGACACCGGGTCGACACGGGCCCGTTGAACCTCGGGGGCTGCAGAGGCGCTCTGACCAATCGTCTCGTTGGAGAAAAGGGTAGGGTATTGGTATTTGTTCTGCTCGACGGTTTCATTGTAGCCGAGGCGCTGCTCGTCGGGCGTCTGACCAAGTCCTAAAATGTGCGGGAACGCATCACGATGCTTCATGCCCGTAACATCTTTCCACGCCATCTCCTTGTCGTAGCCGTAGAAGTCAAGTGCCTTCATCGTCGGGTTGATGGGGATGTTGTCGTCGGCCTTTTTGGGGTCAAGGTCGTACCACGTGGGCCACTGCAGAACGCGCCCAAGATCGTTCACAAACCTCTCTTTGCGAGCATTGTAGTCGATCCAGTGCATCTTGTTTCCCAGACCGTCTTCCAGGTCCAGGTCGTAGCCAAAGATGTTTGACGTGAAGTTGCGGCGAAGCTGGCGCCAGTCGAGGAAGCTGAGATCAAAGTTGAGCGTCACGTTGAACGCCGTATCAATCGGGCCGCCGGAGTAGCCCTCCATACGCTTGGACGCAACGTCGAGAACCTTGCCTATACGCCACGCACCGACCATGTTCGCAAGCTCCTTCTTCTTGATGCCCAGGAAAGTGTCGTCATAGTCGCTGGCACGCTTACGCGGCAGGTATCCGGAGGTTCGCCCGCGCTTGGGATCGTTGGGGCCGCGGCGGCGGTCCGCCGGCTCCGACTCGCCCAGGTTGTAATCGTCGCCGTTGCGGCGGATGACTGTGTCACCGCGGGCCGCGCGACCGGTGTCCACGATGTCAAAGTCGGGGCTGTTTCCATAAGGGTCGTCGTCCGTGGTTGCGTACTGGTAGACCTGCCGCGAACTGAAGCAGACGTACTGGAAGACATGGATGTGCGTTGCTGCGGCAAAGCGTTTGCCGGTTGCCGTATTGACGGCATCGAGCTCTGTGCCCTCGATCTTGCGGCAAATCAAGCCAATGTACAGATCACTCAGCGGGCGGATCTTGCGGTCGAACATCTGCAGCGGGTACTGCTGGTAGAACGGCCCCGCAATCAGGTTGGAGATCAGTGCGTTGGCACCCTGAGCTTGCCGGATATACTCAGCGCGAGTCATACCATCCGGCTGCTCGAGCACCATATTGCCCGCGGCCATCTGGCGCTGGCGGTCGTAGTGAGCCGCGATGCCGCGCCCGGCGTCGTCTTCGTATCCGTTGTTGAGCTGCACGGGGCCCTGTATGCCCATGTTGAACACCTGGTCGTTTCGGGAATCACCCGATGCGCCCATCACGTAGCCTGGCGAGTCGTTCGACATGACGATGCCGTCGACGGTCCACTCGTTCAGGAACGTGAGCGATCGCCACTCGTCGAGCGGGTTGGCACTGTCCACCAGCACGGTACTCCCCTCATAGTAATTGGTAAGTCCGAGAGCGCGGTTGACGTAGTCGAGGCCGGCGATGCGGGACACGCTGGCATGCGCGGTGCTCGCGCTGGTCACCACCTGCGCCGCCTGTTTATGGTTCATCTTGAGCTGCTGCGTGCGGCCGTACTGGTACCGCGACACGAACGCCACGTCGCCGGGAGAAAGACGCCCCTTGTTGCAAAGCTCGTCCGCCGGCACTACGCGCGCGTACGGGATCGTCACGTTGGTGGCGCGATTGTTGCGCGCGGCAGACGAGAGGATGCGAGGTGCCTTCACGTCGGAGCCGGGTTTGTTGCTCTCGCCCCGGAAGCGCGGCGGCTGGCCGACGGTTCCGGCGGGCTGCCCGAGCTGCGAGCGACGGTACCCATCACTCAACCCGCCGTGGACAGGCGTCGAGTTGACAAGCTCCAAAATAGTGGACATTGATATATTTGACAATTTGTTTGGAGTATTGCTTTATCAAAACCGCTTAGCGGGGCGTGTACCTCACCACCACGGAGAGTGGTGGGCCACCTCGTCATCTGGCGCTCCAGCAAGAGGATCGCACTTTCTGTGCGTACCTACTTGCGCAGCCCTATCAGGACGAGGCGCGTCGGTGCAAGCCGTGGCAAGTGGCCGACGCCGAGGAGGACCTGTCGCAGCTCAACTCCAAGGCCCCCAGTCTGTCGGAGTTTGCCGCGTACGCTAGGCGGCGGAGGGATGCCTTGCGCGAGCACATTGAAGTGTTGAACTTCTACGCCGAGCAGCACCACAGAGACCGTCGCCGCAAGACCAAGATCAAGACGCAGCAGAGCGAGTCGCGTTTGTTCGACCGCTTGAAGGCCATGCACCCCAAGGGCGACTCGAGGCAGCTCGTGCTGGCGTACGGCGCATGGGGCTTGGTTGCGGGGCGGCCCAACCAAGCCAGCAACAAGGGCACGCCTCCGGCCGTGGGCGCGGGCCTCATGAAGCGCCTTGCGCTTCGCTTCGTGGTCTCGCCGACCCCGGAGCACTACACATCGAAGACCTGCGTCAAGTGCATGGGCCCGTGCGGCCCTCACCCGACGCTCAAGACCAAGGCGGGAAAGCAGATCAGAGGGCTACGCGTGTGCCAACACGAGGGGTGTGGCCTTCTGCAAAACCGCGACAAGACCGGCGCGACCAACATCGGGCTTCAGTTCGAGCGTCTGCTACAGAACAAGCCCCCCATAAGGGGCATGAGCGACGAGGAGCTGGAGTTTCACCGATTGAACACGTGCGTCGAATGTTGTGACGAACCGAGGGTCTGAGGAGACCCGTCCCATCATAGAGTGGGACATACCTTACGGGCACACTGGACTCTATGGACACTTTCGTATTAACCCGTAGATCGCCCCATCCCAAATCTACACGAGATCGACGATGCGTCGGAAGAGGTACAAGTACACCGACTAAATGTGTTTCGTCCGTCCTTCGCGATACAAGGGTGCATTAATAGCGATGGCGGTGCAACGGAAGTCCTACGCAAGAGCAATTCTGCGTCGTTCTCCCTCGACCGCAAACATGGTGTCGGTTGCATGGCGTAGTGAAGGAACTTGGATGCAGTGTGCGGACTGCAAATCGCTGTGTATCTGTAGTAGGTACATGTTTTGTCCTACGTCGATGTCGTATCGCTCTCTTAACATTTTGGAAAGCACGTTGAGCTGCATGCAGTATCCACCGTACTTGCTGTTCTCAACCTCTCCGAGAGGCGAAGCGGCGTAACCCGGGTGAAAGCGCGGGTTGCCGCATGGGCCGAGTAGATTGTCTCCAGCTCCTGTGTACTTGGGGGCTGGGTTTGTGCGCTTAAAGTCCACCAGCGCGAATTCGCCCGTAGTGTCGCTCCTCATCAGCAGATCCAGTGTTCCTGCCACAAGGATGTGGCCGCCGATGCGGTCGTCTTCCCACCACAGCATCCACTCCGTGCGCCAGGGCTTCCACTGCATGGCGGGCTGGAAATCTACAAACCAGGCGCGCAGCATGTTCATCTCAGCGTCTCCCTCGTCGACGTCCACGCCGTTGCAAACCAACTCGGCGCGCTCGTGCATCTTGGTGCCCTCCTTGGAGGCATATTCCCCGACGTCGGTCCACCCCTGGGCGATGGCGCGCTTGGCGTCGGCGTCGGTGCCTCCCGACTGGAGAGTTGCCTGTATCACAGAGTAGTATTTGCTGTTTGTGTTAAACTTCCATCTCTCGTAGCTGGCGTCGATCACCGCGTCCGCGTCAAACTGCTTAAAGTATGGCTTGGAGAAAGAGGTCACGCTCACCGGAGCGCGCTCGCTGACTCCGTCTCTCTTTATTGTGTAAAAATGATTCACCGGTTCAAACTGTATACAAGCGTCTCGATCGTGTTGATTTAAAGTTTTGAGTTCCATGACACTCTGACTTGGCAACGAGTCATCTATCGTTACTCTACACTACAGAAGTAGACAGTGTCTATGGGCACACGTGTAGCCGTTTTGAATGGCGCCGCGCACGATCCACTGCATGCGCCCGCAGACCCACTTCCTACAGCGCTACCACCCACTCGGCACCGCGAAAAGCGCAGCCTACGCGCTGAACTTGGATACGGCCTTGGTTCCCTCCGACACGGCGTGCTTGGACAAGCCAGTAGGAAGGCACATACAAGCCGCTCCCCGCACGTGGCGCGACGAGAGCGTGGTCTTCTTTGCCTCCTTGGCAATTCTCCCACCCTTGGACGTAAGGTTGTCGAGCACACCCTCGAGGAGCGAGTTGGTTACCATGATGGTCTTTCTCGAGATTTGGAGGTCGGGATGGACCTGCTTCAGAATCTTGTGGATGTAGGCGGCATAGCTGGGGGTGCTGCGACGACGGATTCCCTTCTTTCCAGAGGTGGCTTTTGCGGACGGCATCTTAGGCTGCAGAGTATTGTGGACGGCCTTGTTGTATATATTGCTTACCACCCACTGGCTCGTGACTAGCGAGGCTTAGCGAAGACGATTTCACATTTCCGATAAGATGTCTTTGGCCATTCATGCAGTTCAGACACTGGCGCCGCCAAACGCCCAAAGAGACGACAAAGATGGCCGCCCCTGCGATCGTCGTAGAACGTTACCGCGTGGAGCACGGCGATGGCTTTACAATGCCCGTTGTCTCGTTGACCGACCGTCGTGCTGCTGGCAACCGCTTGGTGCGCTTTGTCTTCCAGCGCCATCTCGAAACCGTTCTGTCTGCTATCGCTGGCGCTGTTCCCTGAACGGCACCATCGTTCTCAATCGCATTCCATGCAGAGAGACGCGCGGTGGAACGCGATGTCCTCGTCTGTCATAGAGCGAATCGGGGGTTGATCGGCCATGAGCCGCGTAAAGTTGGTGCCGATGTTGGTAGCACCGTTCTTGTCCCGATTGAGCGGAATCATGCAGTCTCGCTGTGTGCAGCGCCGCAAACCCCGAATCTTCTCTCCCATCTCCTCTTCCACCTCGACCCACGGCCCACACTCTCCAAGGCATCGACAGCATGTCTTGGAGGTGTAGGCCTCCGGCGTCGGAGCCACGACAAAGCGTCGCGCCAGCTTGCGCATCAGCCCTACGCCTATGCACGGCGCGTTGCCCTTGTTGCACGCCATCCCTGGCCGCCCCGCGACCATGCCGCCATGTCACGTTTGCCCACTAAGGAGCACACCTTCTGTCCACCTCTCCGTGTTGGGAGCACGAGCGGGGCTGTTGGGAGCGCAGGTGAGGCCGTTGATCAAACACCAAGGGCATGGTCCCGGCGCCACGGTCTGTCCAGCCATCACGGCGCCACGACGTCAAAGACAATTTAGGCGGACTCAATCTTGGCCGACCTCCCAAGAACGGAACACAAACGACTTAGGTGCGTGCCCTCGCCCGCCGGCCCTTCCCGCGGCCTCGCGTGCGACCCTCTCCTGAGGACTGTACCCGTGGCGCCGGACCCCCTGTATGGCGCCGGACCCCCCTGTCTCGTGGCGCCGTGACTCACACACTTGCCCACTCGCGCCCTCGCCGCAGCCCTATGGTGCTCTACACGTTCTTCTGCCCGGACTCCGATCCGGTCGCCGAGCTCATGCGCAAGAAGCTTGCCAAGCTGGCGCACAAGTCCCAAGTTGGCACTGCGCTGGTCAACACGACCCGCGTCGTCCTCCGCCAGCCACCGCAATTCAAGACGGAAATGGACGCTCTAGTCTTTTCCATCGGCGAGCTCCTGCAGAACGCAGCCGATCAGATGAAGAAGGGCCTTCGCGACCCCCGCTGCAAGCTCTCCAACACCAATAACCGCCTCACCTGGCATATCGACAAGTCGATGGTCCTCGACATCTTCAGCGACTCCAACGGCTTTGACCTCGACGAGGTCTGCCTCCCGCTCTCGCTCGACTGCATCGGGTCGGGCACGGGCCAGAAGCCCGTCGGCACGCAGGCGGCTGCCTCCGCACCCGCCTCAGACTACTCAGACGACGACTCATCCACTGCCGATGACGACGCCGGTGGCTTTGGAGACGGCTCCAAGACCGGCTTCCACGCCATGCTATACTACGGCTACTCGTGCCAGTACATCTTTTTCTGCTTCGACTCCGCCGACTTGGACCGCGTGTTGGTGTGGGACTGGGTGGTGCGAGTCTTCGACGGCTTCACAGAGCCGCACATGGCTGTCGAGGTCACTGAGCGCAAGCGCACCATCGAGGAGATGGAGCGCTACTGCGCGCGTCCGACCATGGTCACGCGCGTGCGCAAGACCGACAAGACCGCCGGAAGCAGCCATCTCGAGCAGGCCCTGGTTGCCGCCCTGTCCCGCTTCGAGTGCATCATGTACAGGCGCGTCGCAGACCACAGTACGCTCAGAATCTCCAGCAAGACGCACGGCTCTTGGGACCACCGCTGCACATTTGAGCCGCTGGTGGACACGTTCATGGGCTACCCCATCGCGCTCCCGTCCGACCCCGACACCTGCCTTGTCCTTGTGAGTGGCATCATCTACAAGTTCAAGACCTGCTTTGCGCCGCGCGACCTGGTCATATGCATCGTCGGTAAGGGCATACCCGGCTCCTCCTTCCCGGTGTTTAACAATCAGATGCGCGAGATCGACACCGAAAAGCTCAAGACCACGTTCGTAAAGCAGTTCTACAACTTCCACGGCAACAAGTGCAACACCAACGCGCTCACGACCGCTCTACTGCCTTTCCTCAAGGGCGGCACATCCCTGCTGTACCGTATCTGCCCACACACGCTGCTCATCAGCCTGCTACAAGAACACAATGCGGCGGTCATCATGCGCAAGATGCTTCTTTTCAAGATGCTCTCGCCTCGCAAGTGGGCCCACAACGAGGCGGAGCAGCGCAGTCAGGTGCAGAAGCGCGTGGACGATGCCATCATAGTGACCGACTACAACTCGGAGTGCGCTCGCTGGTACCAGTTCTTGTGCGGCAAGCGCGACAACGTGGTCGTCATCGACCCTTTTGTCGCAAGCTCGCATCTCTTTCGCCCCGTTGACATTCACGAGATGCAGCACAATGCGTCTCGGCTTGCCCTTGTCAACGCCAACGGCCTCAAGACCATCTGCCTTGGCGTGCCCCGCGAGATCCGCACAGCCGTCAAGTACATAGCGGGAACGAACAGCGACGTGAAGGTGGTGCGCGTGTTCGAGGACCCGGGAGACGGCATCCAGCCCGACGACTTCCGCTTCACCACGGACACCAGCGACATCGTCGTCATATACCAGCCTTTCCTCGACACGGAGAAACTGGTCAACCTCCTCGGCATTCACATGAACAAGAGCAAGGAGGAAACCGGTCGCTCCATTAATTTTACCCTGCACTTCCACAACAACAACGCGCTCTGCATGGCCATGTCGAACCGCGTCAAGTTCGCCATCTCGCAGGCCACCGAGATGATGCCCTTGGACATTGGCGACTGCCGCAAGCGCGCTCGCACCGACATAAAAAAGTCGAGGGAGTCGGACGAGTCGGACGACTCTGAATCTGAGGATAATCCACTGAAGGCGTTCGACAAGAAGTTCAAGATGGAAGTCACAAAGCGTGTGACCAATCCGGACACCAAGACTCCCGTGACCAACCCGCCGCGCGACAAGGTGCCACCCGAGGGCCTCAAGTCCATCTCGCGCGGCCTGACCGGCGTCGGTGGCGGCACTTCCGCGGGTCCCGCCGCAGACGTCGGGGGCGGCGAGAGCTGCGCGCTGAACTGGAACACCACGTCTGGCGTCTTCTTGCCCACCAAAGATCCCGTAGACGTCCCCGCATCGCTCGTCTCCGACCTGGCAACCTTCCATCGCTCCATTGACATGGTGCGCGAAAAGGTCGACGTCGGGCGCTGCCAGTTCTTCCCTTGCTACGCCCCCGGTGAGTTGTGGAAAGGCCTCCACCGCCACGACGGCGTGTGCATGATCAACCTGGCGTTCGCGCACACTGCGGGCATGATTGTCGGAACCACTCTGCACGAGGTGGCCCACGAGTTCTCGAGCTACCACGATATTGAGCACGGCCGCGCCATGCAGCGCCTCTTCCAGGATTTCGTATCGCGAATGCTTCCCTTTTAAACTTGTGCAATCGACACCATGGCGGAGCTCGTGTTATCGCAACGAGCATCCAAAAGGGGGTTTGAAGAAGCCAAAGGTAAGCCTTTCAAATCAAGCTTCCACTTAACCCTTACAGGACCGGTGTATCATATGTGATACAAAGCAAGTTTTCCCCCTTTCTGTGTGTAATAACTGTAGAACACGACCCGCCATGTCTCCCACTTCTGGCACGCGGACTTCAAGGCGTAGCTGCACGAGCACGGCTTCAAGATGCACGCAAAAGACGTCACCAAGAATGCGGAGAGGTGGGCAGCAGTGAATGGGGTACCCAGTACCGGTAAATATTAGAAATGTATTATGTATCTCTGACCTTGCTCTCGGTCGGAAGCTCCCACCAAACAACAAAACACAAAAGACCCCACCAGACACCACAAGCCAGAACAGATGCAAGTCCAGGACCAGCAGCGTGCCCGGGACCTCCCCGCTCCCGCCACCATTGCGCCCTCGCGTGATGCCGTTCTCTCCAAGATCGCCTTCTTCTTCGGCGACCCCGCCGTCCCGGAGAAGCTCCGTGACTACTCGGAGCACCACGCCATGACATTCTCTCGACCGGTCCATTATCCCACCGCGGCACGACTGCCTGCCCATGCGCGTGTGCGCCACCGCATGGCCCGTGCGTAGGCAAAGGGAGGCGGTGGCGGTGGCGAGCGAGCAGATTCTCTACTCAGACTTGGACTTCTTGGCCGGCGGCGGCGCACCAATGGCCTTAACCGCCGCCTTGGCCGCCCGCGCCAGTTCGTCCCGTGCGGTCTGCAGCGGAGCGGTGCGCTTTTGAACCGCCTCCGAGACGTCAATGGGGTTGTTTGCGACGTGCTTCGCCACGAGATAGGCGATGCGTTCTTTGGACGCGTCATTGTTCGCCTTTTCAATTTCTTTGTAGACCTTGCTATACTCCACCATCTCTTCCGTCTCCGCGTCGACGCCGGTGATTTGCTCGTCGAGGCGCGCGAGTAGAGACGAGACACTGTCTTCGTTATCGGTGGCAGCGGCAGTCGAAGCGGCGGCAGCGACCGGCCGCTTGTCGGCAGCGGCGGCGGCGAAAGGCGTGGCAGTGGGCTTGGCGGTGGGCTTGGCAGTGGCGGGCTTGGCGGTGGGCACGGCAGCCTCCCCATCGTCTTTGTCGTTCTCATCGCCACCAGCTTTGTCGCTCGCACACGCCTCATCGAGAATACTCACCATGCCTGGGTTGTTGAGCAGATCGGTCACACGTTTGCGACCCATGTCGGTCAAAGAATATGTTCGGTTGTCGATGGTCCACAGCCCGTGCTTCTTGCTCGCAGCATCGCCAAAATACGACTTCAAGTTCTGTTTCGTCAGGGCCGACGTGATCTGAACAATCGACTCCTTGGTCGAGGCCCTTGTGATCGCAATTGCGATCCAATCGTTGCCTGTCATCTTAGCTTGAGCCTCCGCGACCGGTGTCCCCGCTGGCGTCACAGCCGCCGTGGCCGCCTCGGGTTTGGGTATGTTGCCGTTATCCATAAGGCCTTTGAGGATGTCGCGGATCTCTTCGGCCGTAGAGCTCAGTTCGCCTTCGAGGTTGCCAAAGCTGTAGTGGATGATGCCATCCTGTAGAGAAAGTGTCACGCCTTGGACGACGCGCGTCCATTCGGCGTCTTCGTCGGCGGAATCGATGGCGCGCACGGCCGCCCGGATCGCCCTTTCCCACACTTGTGGCAGCAAGGACTGAGCGTCGGCGGAGGCGGCTGACGGTGGCATATGACCTACAAACTGCACGCAGTCGCAGAGACCATCGGTCAATAAGAGGGTTTGAGAGCGAGGATCGCACTCGGATCAGAGAATGCCCGCGTCGGGCACGCGGGGGTGGCCGGTGTGCATCGGCTACGTGCACTAGGTTGCGCGTCCGAGCCGCCATGTCGGCCTCCGCGGGCCAGAACCATGCAGAATTGTACCCAGTGAATGGTTGTTCATCCAGTGGGATCGCCCAGCGTAGATCTGCAGGTGGGCGGCCGCGGACGCCGAGCGCGGGCGCGGATTGCTTCGCATCGCACTTGCTGCCGCCACCGAGCACCACGCCACCGGTCCACGCGTCCAACCCACTGTCAAATCCTGAACCGCTCGTTGAACAGGTTGAGTGCTGCGCAATGCTGTTTCCTGTATTGCTGTTTCCGCCAAAGCCGCCGCCGAAGCCGCCGCCAAAGCCGCCGCCGAAGCCGCCGATGTGTGCGCAGACGTAAATGCAGCTCCACACCAGCCGCGGTCGACATCGACGAGCACATTCCAGTTGATATCCCATTGGAACTGCCAGCTTGTTGGCGCCTGCTTGTTGGCGCCCGTGTGCAATTCATTTGCAAGTCCTGCAGCTTCCGATGTGGTGCCGCCGCCTAAGCCGACGTGGTTGTCTCTGTCGACGTGTGCGCGGACGCGGTGCGCGCGGGCATGCGATCGGACCGACAGGCGCGCACCGGGTTGGAATATCGACGTCGAAGCAAGAGATCGTTGATGCTGACCACGTGACGGCAATTCACATTCACAATACTTCTTTCACACCGCATCTCATTGTGAACGCCGTTCCTGTCGCGCTCGCTTGCCGGGGGGTGACTTGATGGGGGCGGAGGCGGCGGAGGAGGCGGCAAAGTCGCCAGTGAGACAGGCTTTGGTGGGGTCAGGTGCCGGTAGCGTGCCGGTCAAGTTCCGGTTTGATATCGTCGACTCGATCTGCGGTGAGAAGAGTCTCATCGGCCCCTGACTGCATGAAGCTCAATGTCTGACGCCACGACGCGATCTTGGCAATGTTGTACTTGGGCCTAGTTCCGGTAATGCGCCGGTCACCGGCACGTTACCGGAACGATGCCGGTGCCACATGTTCTCTGTCCTAAAATGGAATGAACATGCAAGTTTGGCTAGTTTTATAATCAGATAATTGTGCTGGGACGCCATTTGGTCCAGAGGCGCGTCCGAGACTTTACCGGCACTCCACCGGAACTCGCGCTGTCCTGAGCGAGTGCCCACCACGGCGCGAGTTCCGGTGGAGTGCCGGTACCCGGCACGTTACCGGAACTCGGTCAGAATGGAGTGCCGGTTTGAGGCCTCCAAAGCGGCACTTCACCGGCACTCGACCGGCACCAAACGATCTCCGCACGACCTCCTGGTACTTTCCTAATATGGAAACTTCCACACAAAAGAATCTAAACAGAATCTATCGGGAGCCCACTCCCGGGCGGCAAAGGATTATGCAGACTTACACGCCGAGATGCGCAGGATCCTTGAACGGATCACGTCTGCGTTGGTACAAGTAGCGAAAACGCTAGACACCGACTACTTCAACGACATCCTTTCGTTATTTGGCG
>Ga0209603_1002540_pt1 | contig 16697 bp, 15 predicted proteins | sample COGITO_mtgs_1206_FD_184812 | JGI IMG/M metagenome (GOLD analysis project Ga0209603, IMG submission 184812) | Pelagic marine microbial communities from North Sea - COGITO_mtgs_120607 (SPAdes) (version 2) | ecosystem: Environmental > Aquatic > Marine > Epipelagic ... | reverse complement strand
CAGAGAACACGCTAAAAGATTAGGATTTAATTTTGCTACACGTACTGGTATGCGTAATAGTTTTCATAAATGGATAGCAGAATTACCAAAGAAAGCAGTTGTAAACAATAAGAAAAAAGTTGTTAAAGTAGAAAAAGTTATTACTACTACAGGAACAAAAGAACACAGCAAAGTAGAACAAGTAAAAAAATTAGATGATTTTATTGCAAAAGAAAATAAAACACAAAAAGAAACAGTAAAAGTATTACAAACAATACAATGCAAATATATACATGAAGGAGAAATATTTATTGCGGCAGACCAAACTATGTGGCCTTGTTGTTTCTTGTCAGATTCGTCGACGAATAATAAAGAAAAAATTAATGACAAGATGCATGAATATGGTGATGGCTGGAATAGTTTACAAGATAAATCAATAAACGAAGTTATGCAACATCCATGGTTTGATAAAATCCTTACAGATAGTTGGGATCCTAATCATTCAAAACATTTACCTAGATGTATTAGAACATGTGCATATAACAAAGCATATCATAATGAATTACATGATGATAAGAAGGTTACAGCATGAGCGAATATAATTGTTTAGAATCTATCAATACAATTTATGTAAGACATGAGGAACAAGGATACGCAGTAAAACCTTGTTGTGTTTATACCCAACTATATAATGACGATTATGTTCAAACCCCAGATGAAATATTAGATAATCCACACATTAATAGAATTAGAGAAGGATTCAAAGGCGACTGGGCAAAAAATAATCCTGGCTGTATAGCATGTGTTATGAAAGAAAAAAGTGGAAAACGTAGTAAACGTCAAGCAAGTTTGAAACGTGGCCCAAACATGAACATAAAAAATATACCTACAAAATGGGACTTACGACCGGGTAATACTTGTAACTTGAAATGTATCATGTGCAATCTTAAAAATAGTAGTAAATGGATTGAAGATAATGATATTGCAAATAAATTTAACGGTGAACATGGTATTGATACAGAAAAATCTTTTAGAAATGATATAGACTGGGACTGGGTATACAATAAATGTAAAGGAATGGCAGAGTTTATCTACGTAGCAGGCGGCGAACCGTTTTACATGAAAAATGTACGTAACTTTTTAAAAAAATTATCTGAAATAAAATGGAACTGTGATAATACAACTATTCAAATACAAACAAATGGAGTTACTAATAGTCCTGCACTTTTAGAAACACTTTCTAAATTCAGCAAAGTAGAGTATGGTTTGAGTATTGACGGTTGGGCTGAGGTAAATGAACTTATAAGATTTCCTACTATTCACCAAGAATGGATTGACGGATATAATGATATAAAATCTTTAAATCCACACAGTTTATTTTGCAATCTTACAATACAGTCTTTAAACTTGCCTAATATACAAACAACATTAAAAGAACTGCATAACTTAGATCAAGATTTAAAATTTGATATGCATTTGTTAGAATATCCTCGTTACTTGTCAATAAATGCATTAAAGCCTCAAGTAATTGAACAAGTAAAACAAAATAATAACAATAAGTTAATTGCAAAATTTATAGACTCATACAATTATGATAAAGGGTTAAATGTTAAGATGCAAAATTTCCTACAAGAAATGGATACAAGGAGAGGCACGAATAGCAAAATAGTTGCTCCGTGGTGTTACGTATAATGTGGACAAGTGAAACTTTAGAATGGATTGATATAGAACTTACAAGTTTTTGCAATATTAAATGCAAAGGCTGTTTCCGTGTGCTTTCTGATTACAAAGACGATATACTTAATAAAACTTATCTTGATTTAGATACTATTAAAGAAAAGTTTCAAAAAGAAATGTTTCCTAATATTAAAATTATTAATTTCTGTGGCAGTGTAGACGAACCCTGTAGTCATCCACAGTTTCACGAAATAGTAGAACACTTTGCACAGTGGGGATGCCATATTAATGTTGCCACAAACGGTAGTTTACGTACAACAAGTTGGTGGGAAAAACTAGCAAAAATTATGCCGCCTAGTCATAGAGTAACTTGGGGTATTGATGGTAGTGATGAATTGTCAGAAGTATATAGAGAAGGTAGTAGTTTTAAAAAAGTACAGCAAAATTTTAAAGCGTTTATTGCCGCAGGCGGTCAAAGTGTTTGGCAGTTTATTAGTTTTGAACACAATGAACATCAATTAGAAACTGCAAAACAAATGGCCAAAGATGAAGGCTTTAAAGATTTTAAAACTATTATTAGTCACAGAAAAGATACTAAAGAAGTAAAACATAAAAGGGCAAAAGCAGATAGTAATCCTGGAGAACGTGCATGTATCAGTTGTAAGTATGCAAATCAAAAACGTATATTTGTTAACCATATGGGTAATGTAATTCCTTGTTGTCATTTGAATAGTAAAATGTTAGAATTTCCTGTAAGTGGCAAGCATAAAGATAGATTTGAAGATATACTTGTTGAGAACGATTATATGAATGATATCAATTTAAAAAATGTTACACTTGACCAAGCAATGAATAGTAAAGTATGGAATGGTATAAAGACAGTTGGACTGATGATGTACGTATACCTAAATGCGAAAGTACTTGTGCAGAAAAAATTCGTGACAAATTTATAAAGGAACAATTATGAGTTGGCCAATAAAACCTAATAAAATAAGAAAAGTACAAATGGAAATTACAAATTATTGTAATGCAAGATGTTCTGCTTGTGCAAGAGAGAAAATTGTTTTGGGAAAATTAGAACCTAATATACTAGGCATAAATGACAACTATATAACATATGAACAATTTGTTAGTTGGTTTACTAAAGATGATTGGTCAGAATTAAGACTTCTTGACTTGTGTGGTAACATAGACGAACCTACAACTAATCCTGATTTAGAAAAAATTGTAGAGTGGATATTAACATATGAAGGATTTGATCCTAGGTTACAAATTAATATTGCTACTAATGGCGGAACACGTAATAAAACATTTTGGCAAAATTTAGGAGAACTATCTGCTAAGTATACTTCTCCAATAGTCAGACAAGATGGTGGTAATACAAAACGCTTACATATTATTTGGGGTATAGATGGGTTAGAAGATACAAATCATTTGTACAGACGAAATGTAAAGTGGGAAAAATTACAAGAAAATTTTAGAACATATATTAAAGCAGGAGGCCGGGCAACTTGGCAATTTATATATTTTGCATGGAATGAACATCAAGATGAAGAAGTAAAACAGCGTAGTATCGATGAGGGATTTGAAAAACTTAAATGGCGTAATACAAAACGCGGTGATAAAGGCGATACTAAACCTGCAAAAAATGAAAAATTTATTAAAGATGATAAAAAGCCAGAAGGAAAAATTGTTTGTAAAGCATGTTTTAGGCCAAACTACTTTGGTTTAGAAACAGGATTATTTGTTACTAACAAAGGACATGTTATGCCCTGTTGCTGGCTAGGCACAGAAGCAAAAATGAATGATGTATACGAAGATCATGGATACAAATATGATAAAAATGATAATGTTCTAGATGGTAAAAAAAGTTTTGCAGATATTTTAAGTAGTGAATGGTATAGTAATTTAATGAAAACTATTATGGCAGAAACTTGGGATGCCTGCATATCACATTGTAAAGAAAATGCAGTAGAAGCCATTACTGACGACTGGAATATAAAACGAGATGATTAAATCAGTAATAAAATTAATAATAAGGATACACGATAAGTACGTATATAATGACAGATAAAACAAAATATCCATCAGACACTTTTTGCTTACTACCTTGGGTACATTTAAGTACTCGTCCTGACGGCAGTATGCGAGTATGCTGTACTGCAAATGCTAGTAGTGTTGGACCTACTAACGACAAAGCCCACGGCGGCCAAGTAGGTATTCTCAAAGACGAGCAAGGAAGACCTAATAATTTAAATGTAAGCGATTTTGAAACAGCATGGAATAGTACATATATGAAAAATGTACGCAAGCAAATGCTTGCAGGTGAAATGCCTCCTAGTTGTATTAAATGCTATAAAGAAGAAGCCGCAGGTCATAATTCAAAGCGTATGTGGGAAACAGCATATTGGTCACAGAGAGTTGATGTAGATAAAATTATTGCAGATACAAAAGAAGACGGTTCAGTACCTCCACAACTAGCATATATTGATTTACGTTTTGGAACGAAATGCCAACTTGCTTGTGTTATGTGTTCACCGCACGATTCATCAGGTTGGATCAAAGACTATAAAGCAATCTTTCCAGATGTACAAGACGCAAGTCTAAAAGAAACAATGCAATGGAAAGACAAAGGTAGTTACAACGGTAGTAGTTATAATTGGCACAAACAAAATCCTACATTCTGGAAACAGTTTTACGAACAAATGCCAAGTATGCAACAAATCTATTTTGCTGGCGGCGAAAGTCTTATTATTGAAGAACATTATGAGATCCTTGAACATGCTATTAAAATGGGATATGCAAAAGATTTAGAATTACGTTATAATTCAAATGGCGTTGAATGGCGAGATGATTTGTTTGATTTATGGAAAGAGTTTAAACTAGTACGTTTCCATTATTCAATTGACAGTATTAAAGAAATGAATGACTACATTCGTTATCCTAGTAATTGGAAACGTCAAGAAGAAGTCTTTCATATACTTGATAACGAAACTCCAAATAATACAGAAGTTACGGTAGCCTGTGCAGTACAAGCATTGAATATATATTATTTGCCAGATTTTATTAAATGGAAACTTACACAAGGGTTTAAGAAAATTAATATGTGGCCATTTGGCGCAGGTGCTATTAACTATCATTTTGTGTATCATCCACCACACCTTAATGTTAAAATATTACCTGCTTGGTTTAAAGCAGAGTGTCGTAAAAAATACGAAAAGTTTTATCCTTGGTGGGAAGAAAATTGGGAACTAGGAGTACCTAGTTGGCATAAAGGCAAAGTAGACTACGATAAATGGCGCAATGCTAGTTATGGTATTAGTAGATTAGAAGGTATGCTTAAATTTATGGAAAGTGAAGACTGGAGCCAACGGTTACCCGAAATGAAAGAATTTTTAGAGTTGTGTGACAAACAACGCGGTATCAGTTTTGCAGAAACATTTCCAGAAATGAGAGATATCTTTAATGACATCTAAAACACTTTGTCCTCTCCCATTTATGCATCAATATATAAACGTAACTAGCGGAGTAACTCCTTGTTGTCATGTATTTAATAGTGAAGATTGGCCCGAACAAAAATTAGACTTTACAAAAGGTATTTACACTAGTTCTCATAAACAAATGCGTAAACAAATGCTCGGCGGCATTTGGCCTAATATATGTTCTAAGTGTAAGTTGCAAGAACAAAATAATCAAAAGAGCCATAGACAAATGGCACTTGAAAGATTTGGGTTCCCAAAAACAAAAGGAATAAAATATCTTGATATTGCATTTAGTAACAAGTGTAATTTAGCATGTAGGATGTGTAAGCCATCAGATAGTAGTTTGCTTGCTGAACTATATGAAGGTGAAACACACTTACCTGAATGGGTTGATGCAGAATGGCCGCCTGCTTCAGAACAACAGCCTGATAAAAAAGTTACATATGTGAAAAAACTTATAACTGAAGGATTAGAATTACTAAAAGTAACTGGTGGAGAACCGTTTGCATGTAAGTATTTTATGAGTGTAATTGAATGGGCTATTGAAAAAGATTATGCAAAAAATTTAGAAATAAATCTTACGACTAATGGTACAAAGATTAATAAAACATTAATTAATAAATTACTTAAATTTAAAAAAGTTAAACTATTATTAAGCATTGACGGAACCGGCACAGTATACAACTACATTAGACATCATGCATCATGGGATAAAGTGTATAATAATTTAAAGCAATTATCAAAATATTCAAACATTGATCTACAGGTAGCATGTTTGGTTATGTTTCACAATACTACTAATGTTGTAGATCTTATATACAAATGTGCAGAACTTAACATATCAGTATATGTCGACCAATATATAAAACCAGTAACAACGCCAATAACTCCTTATCACATAGATGAAAATATTAAAAGTATTTTGTTAAAACAAGTATCAAAGTTAGAAGAAGATGTTGAACACTGGAAAGATAGTTTAGTCAAATACCATGCGTTGTCTGGGGCTAAGTCGCTATATAATATTGCTATGTCTAAACCTGTAAATGAAGGTATTAAAACGAAACTAGTAGATACCTTAGCACTACAAGACAAACTATACAACACTAATTACAAAGACTTTTTACAGTCTGAACAAATTAACTATTTAGAAGGAGCAACTAATAATGTCTAAACTTCCTTGTTTTTATGCTCACGGCGCACTTAATTTTAAAAATGGATTTGCTACAACTTGTCCTATTAGTTCGGCACACTTACAAGAATTAAATGAAGGAAAAGATTTACCAAGCGAATTTTGGAATAACGATAAGTTTAAAGAATATAGAAAGCAATTAGATCGAGGAGAATGGCCTGCACATTGTCATCTTTGTCAAACTGCTGAAAAAGAAGGAACAAAAAGTATGCGTCAAGATTACGAAGCAGACTTAACACATTATGATCCTAAAACAGGAACAGTAGACTTCAAAGGACTAAAGCATGTAGAAATGCGTTTTAGTAATAGTTGTAATATGGCATGCTTACATTGTAGTGAAGTATACAGTAGCCAATGGGGTAGTAGACTAAAAGATTATGTTCCAGATCAAAAAGACTGGGATTATAATCTAGAGCAAATTTTAAAGACTCAACATAGAGAAGGCCCGGAAGATAATAAACAAATTAGATTGTCTAAAGCAGACGCACTAACTATTGCTGACGATTTAATTAAAAACTTTCCTAATATAGAAAAAATTGATTTTGCAGGAGGAGAAGTTCTTTATCAAAAGCAATTCTTTCCAGTACTTGAACGTTTAGCACAACATCCAAATGCTAAAAATATATATATTTTCTTTCATAGTAATTTTAATGCACCTTTTAATGTAGTAAGGTTAAATGAATTATTAGAACCTTTTGGTCAAACAAAAATTAAAATAAGTATCGATGCTGGAACAAATATTTACAGTTATTTTAGAGATGGCGATTGGGACGTATTAAAAGATAATCTTGCTAAGTTTAAAGCAATGAACAAAAATACATATTTAGATGCGGTATGTACAACAAGCATTTATCAAATACTTGATATTAAGAATATATTGTTATCATTGTGCAGTCTCGATGTAAACGAAATATCTATGAGTACAGTAATGACTCCAAGATATATAAATCCTGCTATTGCATACAGAATGTTTGGTAAAGCAATATTACACGATTTTTTAGAAGTAGCAGAAGAACTAAGCCAACTTAAAACAAAAAGAATACAACAAGAAAACTATCAAACGTATCGTTCTTATAATCCTGCAAAACATGAATTTGATGATATCCGCGGCGCATTACGAGATTTAGAAACAATTAAAACATATATTTTGAATCATGAAACTATAGAATATGATATTGAATCATTTGTTGCTTATGCAAATAAGATTGATAAATTGTGGAACAAAGACTTTAACAAACATTTTCCACGATATAAGTTAACAAATAAAAAACTAATTCGAAATTCTAATGTAGATTATGATCTAGAATATCCATATAGTAAAGCAGATACTAAAGTAGAAATAGAAAAAGGAATAAAAAAATTAAGTGAGAATGTTGAACGAATCAGACCGTATTACGAAAAATTAATAAGTTTTGCTATGCCGGAAGATGTTGTACAATTAGATAGTGATGTTGTTAAAGAATTGTCTGAAGAAATTTCTCAAACAATAAAGCAAGTGAGATTAGAGTTGAGTTCAGATGCAAAGCGTGAAATTGACGACGAATTAAATTGGCTTGACAGATTAAAAACTAGAGATGATTATACATCACAAAAAAGATATGACTCATACATTAAACAATCAAGAATCGCTGTAGCAGATATTGAAGAATCATTTGAAAAGAGTATGAGACAGCGCGAATCTATAATGAAATTAATTATAACTTCGTCAGGATTTAAACAATTTACACAAGATGGTTTAAATATTCCTTTCAATCCAGACTGGGAAAAAATTGCTGTAAATGTAAGTGGTGGTGCAGATAGTTGTTTATTAACTTCTTTACTTTGTAGACATATAGAAGCAAATAATTTAAAATGTAAAATTGACGTAATTACTCATCAACGTGTATGGACTGTAAGACCTTGGGCAGGACCTGTAAGTTTAGATGTTTACAATTCACTTAAGGAAAAATGGCCTAACATAATTAACAAAAGACTAACAAATTACATACCTCCAGAACTAGAACATAGCACACTTGGTAATCTTGTAGGAGACCGCAGTGGTGACCAAATTATAGTACAAAGTTTTAATGAGTTTCAAGCGGCTGAAAATGATTATAATTGTATTTTTAATGCTACAACAAAAAATCCTAGTATGGAAACCCCTACAGAAGATAGAATGCGTAATAGAGACTTTGTAGCAGTTGGTTTAAAAGAGTATCTATTTTTAGGAACTAATTTTTGGCAAAGCATGCCTTTTATTGCTACAGAAAAAGATTGGGTAGTAAAACAATACAAAGATTTAGAACTAATGGATTTATACAACAAGACTCGCAGTTGTGAAGGCGATGGTCGATTCGGTGGTAGTCTTATCGGAAAAGACTATTGGTGGTACAAATATAGAGACGTAGAAGTTGAAACATGTGGTAAGTGTTTTTGGTGCGTAGAGAGAAAATGGGCGGAAGATCAGAATGAGTTTTGATACAGTAGATTTACTTACAGGAAATGTATTCCAAGTAACTTGGGATCTAGGACGTAGATGTAATTACGATTGCAGTTATTGTCCAGTAACACGTCATGACAACTTTAGTCCACATGCTACGCTAGACGAACTAAAAGCAAATACAGACTTTTTATATGAGTACATTGATACGTATATGCAACATCGTCAGTTTAAAAGAACTAGTATTGGATTTACCGGCGGGGAACCTACAGTTAATCCAAACTTTATTCCCTTTATGCAATATTTAAAAAGTGAATACGAAACAAGGTACCAAAGCAGATGGAGTGCAAACTTTGCACTTACAAGTAACGGCGCCATGGGACAAAAGATGGCACAAAAAGTAATGGAGAACTTTGCTCACATTACGGTAAGTTACCATGCTGAAAGTAATGAAAAACTAAAAAAGCAAGTACGTGATAGAATATTGCAATTTCATAAAGACGGTCCTGCAACTAAAACAACAATGAGCATAAATGTTATGTTTCATGCAGAACATTTCGATGAATGTAAAGAGTTATGTGAATGGTTAGATGAACAAGGAATAAAGTATGTTCCGAGAGTCATAGGTGAAGAGCCTGACAGTAGAGAAAGTTTTGCCCATGTGTATAATGATGAGCAACTTGACTACATGAAAAACTTCTGGAAGAATAAAAATGCAAAACTTAATAATGAAAAAGAGACTACTAGTAGGCTAAGTGCTGTAGGAAAGCCTAAACAAGAACAATTAAAACAACAACAAATTGATGAAGAACTTAGAAATAAAAAAGACGGTAGCACAGTAGAAGCAATCGAAGCAAAAAATAAACAACGTGAAGAAGCAAAGAAAAAAGAATCAGCAAATCAAGGATACAAAGTAGGAAGACCTTGTTGTGGTAGTAGAGAAATGTGTTTATCTAACAAAGGACAAAGTCGTAACGCAACATTTGTAGATATGAGAGAATTCAAAGGTTGGCATTGTAGTGTAAATTGGTTCTTTTTACATTTAGAACAACAAACAGATCAAGTGTTCCATCATCAAACATGTCAAGCACGTTTTGACGGTACCCGAGGACCAATAGGTAAAATTAGTGAAGGTAAAAAAATTGTTGCAGATTTAGTTAAAAAGTTAGAAACAAATTCAATGCCGACTATTGTTTGTCCTAAACATACTTGCGGTTGTGGATTATGTGCGCCTAAAAGTAAGTTTGAGAAAAACTATAAAGATGTAATGGAAAAACATCTTATACGCCCAGAAGTATTAGTATAATGAAGATAGGAATTTTCGGAGATAGTTTTGCAGATGATAAAAATGGTGGAACACCATTAAATCAACAACAGTCCTGGCCGTCACTATTATCTAATAAGTTTAATGTAGTTAATCACAGCAAGGCTGGCAGTGGAGTAGAATACTCATTATCAAAGTTATTTGATTTTGCAAATAGATACGACAAATTAATTTTGATTGTTACAAGTCTTGAACGATTATACATAAATCCAGATCACCATCACAAATTATTAGATGATAATGAACTATATCATCACCTTAGACCTGTAGATATTAAAAGGAGAAAAAAAGATATTTTTTTTAATAAAGCACAACAGGTGGCATTAGAATCTTTTGATATATTTAATAACACTGATTTTAATAATATGCGATTAGCATTATATATCAAAGCACTTCGTGACCATTTTGGACAAAAACTATTACTATTATCTTGTACTAATCAAAATACAATGTATAATAAAAGTCTTAATGCATGGGCACATAATGAATTAAATTTAATTGATATTTTTTATTATGAAAATGAAAAATTATTTCTAGACGGTAAAGTAGATTGGGAGAATGACCAACGTTCGTGTCATTTAACACATTGGCATCATAACATGCTATACAGTAAAATATTAAAATGGATCTACACTAATAAATTCAAATTAACTAAAAAGGATCTTGTATCTCTAGACAAAGATCAAGTAATCCAAGGATATTTTGGCAAATGGTAAACCCTAAGTATGCATGTCCATTACCTTTTAATCATATGGCTCTTAGACCAGATGGCAAGATATTACCATGTTGTGTGTATCGTTGGGATGAGGTACCAGAAGATTTAAATATTAATTATAGCGATCCTTTCAATCATCCTTTTATGAAAAATCTTAGAGATAAAATGTCTAAAGATGTTTATGTAGATGGTTGCAAAGAATGTTATCAAAAAGAAGAATTTGGTAATCAAAGTTTTAGACAACTTGTGCTAGACAAGCAAGAAGACTTTGGCGCAACTAGTTTAGCAGAAGGCACTCCACCAGAACTTACATATATAGATCTAAGCATTAGTAATACTTGTAATAATAAATGTAGAATGTGTAATCCTGGATTAAGCACAAGTTGGTATAGTGATGCAAAGAAGTTAGGTATAGAAATTCCTAAAGGGATTATTAAAAATCCTTTTATTGAAAACACCGACTTTAGTAAATTAAAATTTATTAAATTGTTAGGCGGAGAACCGCTTATGGAACAAAAAGTTATCAAGAAAATTTTAAAACAATGTGATCTTTCGCAGTTACATATTCAACTTATTACTAATGGTACAGTAATACCAGATGATGAACTAAAAGGCATGCTAGAACAAGTTAAGCGATTAGAAGTAAAACTTAGTATAGATGCATATGGAAAACTAAATGATTTTTTACGTAGTGGAAGTAAATGGGAAACTGTTGAAAAAACTGTAGATTGGTTTAAAGCATTTGTCAACAAAAAGTTTTTAAGTATTCACAGTGTAGCAAGTATATACAATATTAATAAGTTAGATGAAATGGTTGAATATGCAAAGTCAAAAGAAATATATCATGAATATGTACCGCTTGATGATGTTGATTACATGCAAACAAAACATTTACCTCTAGGGGCTAAAAAATTGTTAGTAGAACAAATAAGAAGTAAAAATTATAAATTTGGTGTAAGTTTAATTTATGAATTAGAAAAGCATGGAGATACTAATTTATTTTTAAAACAGGATGCTATTATGAATGCATTGCGTAGTGAACATTGGAAAGATTGTAATCCTGAATTATTAGAACTATTGAAGATTGAATGATTTTATATTTGCGAAACCTTTAGGATGTTTAGTTCCACAATATTCACCATTTATACCAATATTTCTTGTATCTAAATTAGGGTCAGGTAAACCTATTCCTAAAAGTAGTCTAATTCTAGTTTTTTTATAAATTTTTCCTGTATAAGGTTGCAATATTTTTTTTATTGCGGTTTCTTGAAAACATTTACAAAAGCCTGTGCTATAACCTTTTTCTGCACCTGCAAGTGCCGCCGCTCCTGAAGCAATGCCTATAGACATAATAGTATCATCTATTGCTTCTTGCGTCTTCATGGTAGTGCTACTATCATAATCTTGATTGTCAAACCATATCATTAGTAAATTTGCTCTTACTTGTGCATTTTTACGCAATGTTTCTGAATCGTTTGGATTATTAGCAACATCGAATATAGAATTAATTGTTTTTCTATCAGTAGTATATGCTAAAGAATAGTAAGGCAATGCTTGTTTTGTAGGCATTGATGTACTGGCTTCAATAATATAGTCTATATCTTCCTGCGGTATAGTTTCATTCTCTAACCAATTACGCTGGCATGGATTTACCTTTTTTGCAAACTCTAACACACTCATATTTTACTCCTGTACAGTGTATTTATTTTAAATACTATGTTGACAAATGTGGCTAAAGGTGTTATAATAAACTATGAATGAAGATTTGAAATGGTCGAACTATGACTTTACTAAAATACCATTTGATGACATTGTCAGTGTGGGTCAACGCACTCTGCTTTATCGTGATTTATTTACTGTATCCTGGCTCTTGGGAAGATTCTGTAACTACAAATGTTCCTACTGCTGGCCCTACGCAAGAAGCGATCGTAAAGACCACCGTCCTACCGAGTTATGCTTGCGAACAGTGGATGAAATTAAACGTCAAGCCAGAGACAACGGTTTTAACAGTTTCCACTTCTCCTTGTCGGGAGGAGAGCCTACATTCCATCCTGGATACTTGGACATACTAAAGCATCTTGCTGATGATGTAGACAATACAAATTACACAAGTGTACATATGACTTCAAATTGCAGTCGTAACATGAAATGGTTTGAACAGTATGTAGAAGCAGTAAAGCCCTTCCATAGAGCAAGTATTACAGCAAGTCTGCATACAGAACATGTAAACTCACCAGAGAAGATGCAAGAGTTTGCAGACAAGTTAATCTTCTGTCAGGAACACGATGTACAAGTTACAATTAATCAAGTTATGGTTCCAGACTGGTTTGAAAGAGATTGGGAAAATGCCCTGTTCTTCCACGAACAAGGAATCAACGTTACACTCAAACCTCAATCAGACCCTACTGCTAGTAGGGTGGTTGATGGATACAAACCGGAGGACCTAAAACGCCTGTATAACGGAATGCCACAACGTGCATATACAGAAAGCAAGCGTAAATGGGCAGGACGCCCGAAGCCATCGTTCCAAGTACCTCAAGGAGTAGAAGGTAAATTAGATACAAGCATACCTTGGCATATGCAAGTTGAACTAGAAGATTCAAAGGGCAATAAGTACTATATGGACCAAGCAGAACGTTTTAATGCCTTTAATTTTAATAATTTTGAAGGATGGCGGTGTAACGCCGGTTACAGCGGACTTATAATACGCGAGCCAGACGGTAGCGTAAAAAGGAGTTATTCGTGTCACGATGCACCTCTTGGCAACATTGAAACAGGATTCGAACTATTTAAGACACCTAAAACTTGCATCACAAAAAGTTGTGTAAGTAGTGCTGATAGTAAAATACCAAAAAGGAAAGTAAATGGATAAGCAATCAGAATTGTATATGATATTAGCAAACTATGGAACACAGATTCCATTAACATTATCACTTAACGATCCTAAAAGTATTCCTGCATGGACTGAAGAAAAATTTAAATATGTGCAGTATAATACAAGCAGACCAGACATTAGACGTGAAGGGTTAAGTATAACAAGTTTAGACGGAGGTGTTTCAGGCAGACCAGATTTAGACACCTTATACGATCCTAAAGGCAAAGGCTATTATGATGAAATGGATTTTAAAGTACGAACTCCTGTAGCAGAACATCCAGAAATTAAAAAACTATTAGATCATTTCGGAGATAATGTAGGACGCTCGCACATATTAAAAATTAATCCAGGTGGATACTTTCCGCCTCACAGAGATTTTAGAAAAAAACTTTTTGATACTTTTAGAATTATTGTACCTTTACTTGCCACAGATTATCCTAGTTTTACATTTATGCTTGAGGATAAAGTATTAAATTGGGAAACAGGCAGACCGTACTTTTTAGATACTGCAAAGCAACATCATTTATTTAATTGTTATACTACACCGAGTTATTGGATTGTTCTTAATGTTGCAACTAATGAAGAGTCAGTTGAACAAGTATTAAGTAAAATGAAATATTCATGAACAGAAAAACAGATACAATACAAATACCAGAAGTAACACCTGCAATACATGATTTTATTGCACAATGCAAACTATTTGGTTATGAAAACAATAGTAGTTTAAAAGCAATGAAATGGGATTGGTGTTTAGAGCAAGGCGGCATGTGGTACGGCACCGAAGATTTTACAGGTTCAACTTTAATTAGTGTAACTGGAATACATCCATTTAAAGACGGCTATCGTGCATTGTTTAGAGGCGCACAGTTGTGGCCACGTAGAGTAAAAGGTCTTAATAGATATCAAATGCAAAGTTGGGGTATATATGGACACTTACCAGAACAAATAAAATTTGCCAATGGCAAGCCTGTGTACATAACTACTAATGTAAGTAATGATGCAAGTGGTAGAATGAATAGAATACACAATAGTTTCACTGCTATGGCAAAAGGCGGTATGGTTGAATACATGGGAGATGAAGAAGTATTTTATACAAACCAAAGTATTTGGAAATTAAATAATGACAAGTACTTTGAAATAAGGAAACGTTATGAAGATTAATATTATAGGTGGCGGAACAAGTGGTTGGTGGACTGCTGGCTATCTACGTAAAAATCATCCTAATGTTGAAATAACACTTATTGAATCACCTAATATAGCAACAGTTGGTGTAGGTGAAAGTACTATGCCTAATGTTAGAGCGTTCTTTGAAGAACTAGAAATACCAGAAGAAGCGTGGATTAAAAGTTGTAGTGGAGTACGCAAAGAAGGAAATGTAAAAACAAACTTTAGATATGTAGGTGATGAGCCTTTAAATTTTATGTTTATTCATAAAGGTTTTGATGAATGGTATGAAAAATATAAAAAGAGGGAAGTAACTAAGAACAGTGTATACGACTTGTATGATCCAAATGATTGGAGAGGATATGCATATCATATTGATGCCGCACAAGCATGGCAAATTGTAAAAGAATATACAAAAGATATAAAACATGTACTTGCTACTGTTACAAGAGATGAACTACCTGAAGCAGATTTAAATATTGATTGTACAGGACTGGGTAGACATCTAATGCAGGATAAAACTATGCATACCTATCCAGACACATTAGTTGACACTTGTATTGTAAGACGTATTGAAGAAGATACAAAGAATTATTCAGAAACTATAGGTAGAGATTATGGTTGGGACTTTAATGTTTATCTAAGTGATAGGCGTGTAGGTTGTGGATACGTGTTTGATAGTAGTAAAATTACTATTGAAGATGCTAAAAAAGAATACATGCAAAACAACGGACACAGAAAATTTTTAACTGATTTCCGTGTGCTTAAATGGGAGCCAGGTAGATTAGAAACACCTTGGCAAGGAGACACTGTTGCTGTAGGACTTAGTGCAGGATTTATAGAACCAATGGAAGCAAATGGTCTTAGTTTGTTAATACATCAAATTAAAACATTATCCAGAGTATTAAATAAACCAAAAGCAGACATAATATATAATAAAGCAATAGCAAAAGTGTTTGATCAAGTTGCTGATTTTATTTGGCATCATTATGCATGTACCTCAAGACAAGAAACAAGTTTTTGGCAACACTATGCTAAGTTAGATGGAAGAACTACTTTAATGAAACGTATTCAGGATAACACAAATTTAAAGACTAATTTGTATCCATCGTATGTGTATGCATATCTAGCAATATATTATGGTGTTGAATTGAAACCGTTTGGATTACATATTCCAAAGTGGATGGAAGAACCGTATGCTGATGCATATATGTGGAGCGTATAATGGATTGGAATCATCTAAAAAAAGTAAAAACAGGGTACTTTAAACACTTCTTTTATGCAATGTACTTTAACATACTAGCATTATTAGTCTTTATAACTGGCACAATACATGCTATATTTCCTTTTTTATTTGCATTTACACCTTACAAACTAGCAAAGAAGATTACTGATGGAACTGAAAAGCATTTTAAAAAACGGGACTAGTATTAAGTCAAGCGGCACAACAGGTCCGGCTAAAGAAATAATCCAAACACCAGAAAAAATAAAGAAAGCAAATCAAGTTGCTAGAGACGTACAAAGAATTTCTAGCAGTAGTAAAGTATATACTGTTTGCAAATTAGACCATGCAGGAGGGTTGTTAGCACAAACATTACCTGCTATTGAAATCGATGCAGATGTACATATTGAACAGTTTAATCCATTTCGATGGGTAAGCAATATAAAATATTTTACTCACAGTCATCTTACACCCGGTATGGCACTTGCTATTAGCAAAACAAAAGGATGGAATAATTTAGATCTTACCGATAAAATTATTGCATGTGGTAGTGATAGAGTACCTGCAGAATGTATTAATAGATATGTTGAAAAGGGTGCTACATTTATTGCTAATTGGGGTATGAGTGAAATAGGACCGATGGCAATAAAC